>Ga0066487_100066_pt1 | contig 35810 bp, 36 predicted proteins | sample LakWasM129_HOW14_2_FD_59588 | JGI IMG/M metagenome (GOLD analysis project Ga0066487, IMG submission 59588) | Freshwater sediment methanotrophic microbial communities from Lake Washington under simulated oxygen tension - Sediment Metagenome 129_HOW14 | ecosystem: Environmental > Aquatic >... | reverse complement strand
CGTCGAGGCGCTCCGGTTCCGGCTCCGCGAAAACGCCACCATCACCGTCCAATGAAAACCCTCCGATTCATTCTGTTTTTTCTTTCGGCCGTCACGCTGGCCCGCGCCGTCAACACCACCACGAGCGGCAGCAACTCGCTTCCAGTCACCTTCACCAGTTCGGCCACCAGCATCGATTTCTCCATCGACTGGAGCTGCGACGACTTCCCGGCATCGAGCGCGCCGGGTCGCATCGAACTTCTCGACAGCTCGGGCACTTTGGTGGCCAGGCTCGTCGCCAGCGTCTACCGGGGCTCCGGCCCGTCGACCTCCGTCAGCGGTTCGGGATCGGTTAGCAATCTCCTTTACTGGATGGCCCGCTACGCCACCGACGGAACGCCGGCCGATGGCAGCCTGCAGGGCACGTGGAATATCACGGGCCTGACCCCAGGCAACTACACTCTGAGGGTCTGGGGCTACACCACCAACGAGGTTGGCATGCACGCCACCACCGTTTGGACTGCCTCCTCCTTTACCGGCTATTACCCGACCCCGGGGATCAATTCCGCACCTACCATCGCGTGGACCTCCGCGCCGAATACTTCCGCCAGCGGCCAGACCTACACCGTCAGCGTCCACGCGCACGATGCCGACGGCAATCTCGCGCAGGTCAATATATGGAAAAATGGCCAGCCGTTCGCCTTCGCGGGGGGCGGCGACGGCACGGACGGCGATTCGGGGAATCCGACGACCGACACGGGGCCGCAAACCGTGACGTTCACCGCGCAGGCGGTCGACGCGAACGGGGCGACCTCGCCGACCATCACCCAGGTGGTCACCATCGATGCGCCCGTCAACCAGCCTCCGGCGGTCACGCTGCTTTCGCCGGGCGGGCAAACAGTGACCGCTGGCGTCACGCTCACGATCTCCAGCCATGCCACCGATCCCGACGGAAATATCACCGGGCACAACCTCGACATCCAGCGCCCGGCCGGCGACTGGAACTTCCAGGGCGGGTTCGCCACCGGCGAGCCGTTCCAAGGCGGACCGGTCGGCAGCGCGGCCGATTCGACGCGGAGCGCCAGCTTCACCTTCACCGACGTGGGGACCTACTATGTGCGCAGCGCGGCGGACGATGGCAGCGGCTGGGTGCACTCGGCGACGGTCACCATTACGGTGGTCGCGCCGCCCCCGGTGCAGTATGCGTTGGTGACGAGTGCGGGCGCAGGCGGCACCGTGTCCCCGGGAGGCATCTACAATGCGGGCTCGATGGTGACCGTCAGCGCGTCCCCGGATGCGACACATGATTTCGTGGGCTGGAGCGGAGATGCCGGTGGCAGCGGCAACCCGGTCGCAATCACGATGGACCGCAACAAAGCGGTCCAGGCGACCTTCTCCCCCAAGCTCTTTGCGCTGACCACCAGCGCGACCGCGGGCGGCAGTGTGACCCCAGGCGGCAGCTATCCCTACGGGACGAGCGTCACGGTTTCGGCGACGCCCGATGCCACCCATCGCTTCATCGGCTGGTCCGGCGACGCGTCCGGCACAGCCCCGGGCATTCTGGTCACGCTCACCAGTCCGCTCAACGTGCAGGCGATCTTCACGGGCAAGACCGCACAAACCATCACTTTCCCGGCACCCGGCAATCAGCCGGTCGGGACCCCGGCTTTCGCACTTGGCGGCGGCGCTTCCTCGGGTCTGCCCGTCACCTATACGGTCCTGAGCGGACCGGCCACCATCAGCGGCGGTCTGCTTACTGTAACCGGGCCGGGCTCCGTCACAGTGCAGGCGAGCCAGCCGGGCGACACGACTTACCTGCCGGCGGTGAACGTGAACCAGACCTTCAATGCTGTGGCGGCGGCCTTGCTCAAATACCGGCCGGCCGGCCGCACCCTCCTCCAGGACAGCGCCGCCACCGGCGCCGCGCCCTTCGTCCTCGAAAAACCCTGACCCCCACTCCCATGAGAATTCTCCCACTCCTGCTCATTGCCGTCACCGCCTTCGCGGCCGAATCCCCGCTCGACCGGACCGTGCCCGCGCTGCGGTTCGACAACGCCCCGCTCGCCGCCGCCCTGCGGGTGCTGGGCCGCGCCAGCCGGACGACCATTCTCGCCGAGCCCGATCTTGCCGGCAAGGTCACGGTCGAGCTGCCGGCGGAAACCCTGCGCGCCGCGCTGACCAACCTCACCGGGCCGCTCGGCTATTATTATGAGGAGGACGACGGCACGCTCATGGTCCGGCGGCTCAAAACGGTCCTCTATCCGATCGACTATCCCCAGTTGACCCGCAGCGGTTCCGGCAGTGCTTCGATCACCCTGGGCGGTGCGAACAACGGCAATTCCGGCACCCCGGGACTCCCCGGCGCGTCGTTGGCCCAGCAGTCCCAGTTGCCGGGCGCCACCGGGCTCGCGACGGATGCGACGCAGATTTCCATCAGCCAGGAAAATCAGAACACGTTCTGGACGACGCTGGAGGCCGAGCTTCACGCGATGCTTAAGGATGGCGACAGCCTGGTCCTGAACCGCTTCAGCGGGGTCGCCCAGGTGACCGCGCCCACAACCCGACACGAGGTGGTCCGGGCCTTCATCGAATACGTCAACCACCGCATCGCCCAACAGGTCGAGATCGAGGCCCGGCTGGTCGAGATCACCCTCAACGACCAGCAGAAGCTCGGGGTCGACTGGGACCTGGCGGCCGGGGCGTTGAGCGGCCGGACGACGATTTCGGCCGGCGCGCCGGTCGACGTCACCGGCGTCGGCGGAACGCTGCTCAGCGCGAACACCTTTTCGGCCAATCTCGGGATCGGTCGCGCGACCGCCGTCATCAATGCGCTGAAGCTGCAGGGTGACCTGAAGACGGTCGCCCAGCCGCGGTTGCGGGCGCTGAACAACCAGACCGCGTTCATCAAGGTCGGGCAGGACACCCCGTTCTTCCGTCTGCAGCAGAGCACCACGTTCCAGACTGCCGGCACCAACACGCCGGTCAACCAGACGCAGGACAACTATTCTATCACCACCATCACCATCGGCACCATCCTGGCGGTCACCCCGCAGATCGACAACAACGGGGTCATCACACTCGACGTCCTGCCGGCCATCACCCGGCTGCAATCCGTCGTGACCAGTCCGGACGGCCGGCAGACGGCGCCGGTCACCGAGGTCAAGCAGGCCTCCACTATCGTACGGCTGAAGGACGGCGAAACAGCGGTGATCGGCGGGCTGATCTCGGAGGACTCAGGCTCGACGATCCAGTCGGTGCCAGTGCTGGGCGTCGTGCCCGTGGTGGGCCGGGCTTTCAAAAGCAAGGCCACCCTGCACAGCCGCACGGAGCTCGTGATCTTCCTCACCCCCCGGCTTGTCCGCTACTGATGCTCGAATTTCTCAAAGTGAGCAAGCCGGCCGCAGGTGCCGGCACACCCGTCGGCGACGACACCACCCGGACGTTCGAACGGATTCTGCGCGCGGGGGTCGCCGAAGGCGCAAGCGACATCCATTGCGAGCCAAAGGAAAAGGGACTGCTGATTCGGTTCCGGCTCGACGGCGAAATGCGCGACCATGCGACGCTGCCGCTGCCGCAGCGGGATGCCGTGCTCGCGCGCGGCAAGATTTTCGGTGGGATGGACATCACGGAAAAGCGCCTGCCGCAGGATGGCCGGGCCGTGTTCCGGGAAAACGGCCAGCGGTTCCACCTGCGGCTCTCCACGCTGCCCACCGTCCATGGCGAGAGCCTGGTCATCCGGCTCCTCGACCAGACGATGCCTAACCAGTCCTTTGCGGCACTTGGACTGGCACCGGCACAGGCCGAAACTTTGCAGGCGGCTCTCACCGGACCCGCCGGGCTCATCTACCTGACGGGACCGACCGGCTCGGGCAAGACGACCACACTCCATTCGGCCCTCCACTTGCTCGACCATCGCGAGCGCGTCATCCACACGCTGGAGGATCCGGTGGAGTATGAATTCACCGGCATCCGACAGACGGAAATCCGGGAAAAGATCGGACTCACATTCGCCGCGTCGCTGCGGTCGCTGCTCCGGCAGAATCCCGATGTCATCTTGGTCGGCGAGACCCGCGATGCCGAGACGGCCCAGCTTGCCATTCGCGCGGCCCTCACCGGCCATCTCGTGCTTTCGACGCTGCACACGAACGACGCGCTGTCGGCGGTGCCGCGATTGCGCGACCTGGGCGTGGAAAGTTTTCTGATCGCGGCTTCGCTCCGCCTCTTCGCCGCGCAGCGGCTCGTGCGGAAGCTCTGTCCCGAGTGCCGGGAGCCGCACCCCGACAACGACCGGCTCCGTGAACAGCACAAGCTGCCAGAGGCGCAATTCCATCGCACGGTCGGCTGTCCCACGTGCCGGGGACGCGGCTATCGGGGCCGGGTAGCGATCCACGAGGTCATCCCGGCGCAAAAGTTTCTGCCGCTGATCGCCGCCAATGCCCCGTTTGAGGAGCTGGCCGCGCTCCGCGACCGCGAAGGTCATGCGACGTTGTGGCAGAACGGACTCACCGCAGCGGCGGCCGGCCTCACCACCATCGAGCAAGTCGCTCGCGTCCTCTGATTTTCACCGGGCCGAAAGGCCCACCAACCAAAAACATCCCATGAGAACATACCATCACTCCATCCGGGGCTACTCGCTCCTCGAACTGGTCCTCGCCCTCGCGATTATCTCCGTCCTCGTCGGTTTGCTCCTGCCCAAGGGCTTTGATGCGCTGCGCAACGCGCGCATCCAGCAGGTCGCCAAGACGGTCGATACGCTCAAGACCGCGCTGACCGACTACATCTCCATGCCCGGCGGCAACGGGAGCTTGCCCCGTACCGAGGGCACGGGTGTCCCGTGTTCCGGCGCGGCGCTCTCCGGCGCCACGGACATCGCCAAGGGCAACGGTGCTCGGCTCGACGCTGTACTGCTCGCCGTCGGCAAGCTGGAGCGGCCGCTCTCGCTGCGCATGGGGACGCAGGTCTTTGCCTCTACCGGCACGGGCAACGAGATGACGTGGAGCCAGGCGCAGCAGGCGTTCATCATGACTCCGGATGCGGCACCTTTGCGCAACTGGTCGGCCATCACACGCGTCGAGGCCCGCACCGCCAATCCCGCGCTGCTGCCGTCGGTGGCCCAGGGCGCGAATTTCCGCCTCGATGGGACGACCACGGGCATCAACGCAAACTACGTTGTCGCCTACCTGACGATCCCCGCGTGTCCGGCGAAGGATGCGTATGAACTCGCGCTCGCGATGAACGGGGCGCAACTCGCCCCGGTCGAGGGGGCGGCCTCAGACACAGGCGTCGTCGCCTATGCGGCGCCGGTCAACGGCGTGACGGACGTGTTCATCTACATCACCTCACTCTGACATGACCACCGTGCTCCTCTGGGGCGACCGCTGGTGGCTCCCCCGTCAGAAATTACCCGTGCCGTTTGCCGGTCTGGGCCAGGCCGCCGCTATGCTAGCGGCGGTGTGGCCGGAAAAGAACCGTCGGCTTCGCGTCATCTATCAGCCGGACGACTTCACCACCGTGCCGGTGACCTGTCCCAACGCCAATCGCGCGACCTTGTCCCTGGCTTTGGCCGAAGAACACCCGGCGGTCGGGCATCCGGGCCTCGTGTGGGGCTACGAGCCGATCCTGCCGGCCGGCGAATCCTTCAACACGCTGCTCCATTACGAAACCCGGCCAGCACTCTTTGCGCTCGTCCAGCAACTCGAGGAAAAGGGTTTCGCCGTGGACAGCGTCTGGCCTCTGCCAACCTGGCTCACCGCTTTGCCACCCGACCTGACGGATTCGGGCGCAGTTACTATCCTCGCGCTCCACACCGACCGGTTCTGCATTTACCGCCATTCGGCGGCTGGAGGGCGGACGGTCCAGATGGGGCAGGGGAATGGCGCATTGGCCAACTTGGCCACGCTGCTGCGGCCGATGGTGGCGGAAAATCCGGCGGAATTTATCCTCTGCGTGCCGACTGACGACGCGATCATCGCCAAGGTGGAAGAAATCATGGCGCTGGAGGCCAACCACGTCATCGGAATCTACTCCATCCAGGAGGCACTGGCCAAGCCCGCTCCCCTGCCGCTCAGGCATCCGGCCCAGTTGCTGCCACCCGTGCCGCGGTTCACTGCGTCCCGGGTGGTCAGCGCAATCACGCTGCTGCTGTTTCTCGGGGCATTGGCGGGCGCAGGCGGGTATGCCTATACGTGGTTCCGCGCGCGGACGGCAGTGGAGGCGCGCGCGGTCGCTCGACAACAGTTGCAGGGCGAGGTCGAACACCTGCGTGTCAACCGGGCGGAAATCTCCTCGCTGCACGTGGAGATCGCGGCCTTGAGCCAGCATAGTCCGCGGGTCTCCGAGTTCCTGCGCAAGGTCGCGACGACCGTCCCGCCCGAGGTAGTGGTGACTACGCTCAAGGTAACGGCGGACGCCTTCACGGCCGGAGGGTGGGCTAGGCCCGGCGCTGCCGAACCGTGGGCACGGCAGTTCGGACCGGAAACGCGGTGCGCGGTCCAGCCCGACGGCGCATTCACCCTGCGCGGTGCCTCGCCATGACCCGGCCGATCACCAAGTGGCAGTGGATGCGGCTGGCCGGTGCCGTGCTGCTCTGCGGAGGCGTCGCCGCTGCCTTCCGCTGGTGGCCACCCGCGCTGCCGGCAGACGCGGCATTCGCGGCCCTTCAGGCGGAACAGGCGGAGCTGCGATCAAACGATGATTCCACTCGCACCCGGCTGGCCGCCGAGCGCGATCAGCTCGCCCAGCGGGTAGGGCTCGTGCCATTGGCTGAACTGCAGAAGCGGCTTGATCCGAACTGGACGTGGCAGTCTCACGGCGGCGGCCGATGGCTCGTGTCCCTGAACGGGGCACAGCCCGACGGCTGGCTGGATCTGCTAGCGGGCGTAGCCGAACTGGAACGCCAGCCCGGCGTATTCATCGAGGAGGTCGAATTGCACGGCGACGGGCGGAACTTCACCCAAGCCTTGGTCACCATCCGTGTCCGAGGCCAGGGAGGGGAAACGCAGCCCGGGCTCGGGACTCGCCCGGCCCCCGTTTCGGCCCCAAACGGACCGGCAAAGGCGCCGGCAGTCGGGCGCGTCCGGTCGCTGCGCCGGCCGGGGGCCCTCCGTTGCATCCGCCCTCCCTCCGGGCCGGCCTTGGCTCGCTCCCTTCCGTCCCGACAACCGGCGCGGGCCGGTTCGCAGTTGACATAATCGCATAATAACATAATACAGTAACCCATGATCACATTATCCGTGACTGTTCCCGAAAACGTGGCCGCCGAATACTTCGACGCGGCTGACCGCCTGAACCGCGAGTTCGGCACCATGAACCCCCCGCTCGATGCCAAGGCCTTGATGGCTTTCGCCATGGCCCGGCACGATGCGGGAGAGCTGTGCGGACAATTCGAGCTGCTGCTCCGCGCGGTGCGGGGCATCGCGGTGCCCGAGATGCCCAACCAGGTCCTCAAGTGAATTTAGCGGCGGAGCTATCCGCCAGTGCTTCTGCCGGCCCGCACATCCCGAAGTGGACGGCGCAATCCTGAATACCATGGCTATCCGTTCCAAAAACAACCCGGCGGGCCAGGCAGTGCACGAGGCTCCGGCCGAAGACACTCCCGGCTACGTCAACAATCCGGCGGTCGATCAGAAGATCGACGCGCATATCGCGGCCCGGCCGCGTGACTTCGACTACTACACGAACCTCGTGAAGGATAATCCCGACCGGGCCGTGCGGCTCCTGATCTGGAAGGACCAAAAGAAGCACGAGTCCGACATGAAGGTGGTCCTGAAGCAGCTCCCGGGCGCGCGAGAGTTCTACGACAAGCAAGCACCCGAGATCAAACTGCGGATCGACGAGAAACTGAAGGGCGTGAATCCGTATTTCCACGACAAGGCTTTTGTTGGCGAGGTGCTGCGGGAGATGGATCGCCAGAACCGCCAGGCACTGGCCGCTCCGCGGGCCGGGGTGGGCATGGCCACCGGCTGAGTATCCCCCGGCTGCCTCCATTAGATCCGCGCCGGTCGAGGCCGAAGGCTTCAGCCTCCCCCTTGGCCGGCGCGATCCGGAGATTGGATCTCGTGGGCGCGGGAATTGTCATGCTGATTCTGGAGACGAGAGTTCCTGTCCGATGAGCCCGGCCTGCACCGCGGCCCTCGCTGAGCTACGCCGAATGGCGCGGGGACATCCCGGCGCGTCGTCGGGTGAGCGCGCGGCGTGGGAAATTCTCCAGAATCTGGAGACGGGCCGGAGCGTGGATTTTGCGGACTGCTTCTGCCGACTGGATGGCATGGGCAAGCGCGCAGTCGTCCAGCTGCTTTTGGATCTAGCGACCGGGACTACCGGATTGATCGAGCTGAGGTAGTTGCAACACCGGTTGGAAATGAAAAGCACCCCGCTGGCCCTCGGGGTGTTGGCCCGGGAAAATTCGTAGAAAGACCGAGGCGGCAGGCAAACAAAAATGAAGGGCTTGCCCTCACAGGCGCGGCCTTGTTCGCGATCGCCTGAAATGCGGCACCTGCCTGGGGGCGCCCGGGCATAGTTGCACCAACAAACATGGGTTGGGGTCAAGTGCTGCCCCCGCTCGGTGGACCATTTTGTCACGGCGGCCATGGAGTGCTCGCTCCGCTGCGCTCCTCCATCCCGTCCGGCGGCCTTCCCCCTCGCGCGGAGCACTCCGCTCCGGGCTCGGCGGCCTTGGCCGTGGCCACCGTGCCTGCATGGGCCAACGCGCGGGGCGCAACCGACAACCGGGCAAGTTGCCCGGCCGGCAAGCGCAACGCGCGCCCGGTCCTATGATCCAATCCAAACTCAAACTCGATGACTATTCGTCCGAACCCACTCCGCCGAGCGTTGCGTGCGGCGAACTGCCGCAAGCGCGGTTCGACCACTTCGGGGCAAGTGCGCTGAGCGACACGGAGCTACTCGCCCTGATGCTGCAGACCGGCATCCACGGACACCATGTCCTGACCCTCGCCTCGCGGCTGATCGCTGAGGCCGGCTGCGTCGCCAACCTGGCCACGTGGCAGGCAGCGGACTTCCAGCGGCTGAAGGGCATCGGTCAGGCCAAGGCCAAGCAACTGGTCGCCATGATCGAAATCGCCCGGCGCATGATGAAAGGGCCGCACGAACAAAAGCCGGTGCTGAACCGACCTGAACTCGTGGCGGAATATTTCCGACCGATCATCCACGGCTTGGCGGTAGAGAAATTCTGGGTTTTGTGTCTCAACCGGAAGAACCGATTGCTTAGGTGCGTCGAGATCAGCTCGGGCACTGCGACATCCACCTTGGCTCATCCGAGAGAAGTGTTCCGGGCGGCCATCCAGGAACCTGGAACAACCTGTATAATCTGCACCCATTCGCACCCATCGGGAGATCCTGCTCCTTCAGCTGCTGATGTGGCGATAACTCGCCAGCTCAGGGACGCTTCACGCGCCGTTGATATCGAAATGGCAGACCACGTCATTCTGGGCCGGCCCGAAGCGGACCCCAGAGGTGTCGGTCACTACTCGTTTCGTGAGGCCGGAGTTCTGTGAGGTGCCTTATGAATACTTACACCGTCATTGCCTATGATGTTTTGGCCGGTGGTCATCACATCGAAATCCTCACCGCGAGCGACGCCACGGACGCGGCACTCCAGCTCCGGGCCAAGCTCGGCCACAGCCACGCTGACCTCGAAATCGTCGCAGTTGCTGTCGGGACCGTTCAGTTCGCCCTGATCGATGCGAGCCTCGTGGCCCTGGCGCCCTACAGCCCGGCATCGCCGTGAGGTTTTCAACACCCAAGTTGCCGACGACCCCGACCTAGCCGGAACTTGATTCAGCCAGAAGGACGACACTCGCGGTCTTGCCATACCGGGTGGTTCGCGATTGCGATAGAAGCATGGGATATTCGTTGGTCGACCCGCAGCCAATGCCGCCTGTGCCCGTGCCAGACGACTTCTCGCTCAATGATACCGTTTCATTCGCGAACAGCTTTGTCCGCGGGTTATTGGTGGCGCATCGCCAGACGGTGGTGATGGAGTTGTATCACAACTATCAACCGTTGCCGGCGGCTGTGCCGGCACGGCTTATTCTCGTCACAGCTTCACGGCGTCCCGGCTTGGTGCTGAAGAATCTCGTGCCCCGGGAATGGCTGCACACCTGTGTGCTGGCTGGCGCACTGAAAGGTTATTCGACCGCACGGAATGCGCACGAGGTGTTTGACGATATGGAAAAGCTCAATGACCGGATCTGGTATTTCCCGACTCATTTCATTGGGTTGTCCGCCGCCTTGGTCAGTGCCCCTCGCAATCATCCGCAACTCGCACCCTTGTTGCAATTTAACCGCCGGTCCAAGCGCCCGCTCGTGACCGGAGTCACATTCCTCCACCGCTCCCGTCCGCCAGCGGTCTGATGCCTTCGGCCGGTTTTACTGGTTGGGCAGATTCTAGGCTTTCCCTGACCGGCTAATGTGGACGGACTATCGGTGGTGACTCGGTTGGAATTGCCGGACCTTCACGTTCACGGTTCCGCCGGGGTCGCGCCACGTTGTTCCGGAGGCCGTCCCGCTGCAGACCGCATGTTTATATGGGAGTGAAATTCCCGGGTAGACGACTGGTCGCGCGAGGCAAACGGTGTCCGTCGCATCGTGGTGCGTCGGCGGTCGCGAGATCGGGGCAAGGGCGGGTGATCTCACCGTGATTCCGTATGGTCGGCGGCCGCTTCACCTCCACTTTATGGATCGATCACTCAACCGCACCTACATTGGCATCGACATCTCCAAGGCTACACTCGATGTGTCCGGCCCCGGCGTCCAAATCAAAGTGACGAACGACCGCCCCGGGTTTCAGGAAATCCTTACCGCCACTCGGCGGTTCCGCTACAAGCATTTCGTCTGCGAACCGACCGGGCACTATGGCCGCGGGATCATCGCCTTCCTCCGCGCGAAGCAGCTGCGCCTGACGATAGTCGACCCGTTCCGCGCCCGGCAATTTGCCGCAGCCACGGGGCGCTACGCCAAGACCGACGCCATTGACGCCGAACTCCTCGCCACGCTCGGCCGGACTCTTAAGCCGTCCCCAACGCCCATTCCAGACAAGACTCGCCTTGAGCATACTGAAGGGGTGCGCTTTCGCCGCCAGCTTGAGCTCCTGCAGCGCACGCTGAAAAACCAACGCGAACCACACCGCAACCTCGCCCACCGACGTGCGATCGATGCGATCCTTGCGGTGGTCGCAGCACAAATAAAAGCGAGCGATGCGCGGATCACCGCTCATATTGCGGCCACCCCCGGGCTGAAGGAACTCTGCCGCCGCCTCTCACTTGTGGTCGGTATCCGGCAGCGCGCTGCCGAAAACATCATAGCCGATCTGCCCGAACTGGGGCGTGTCGATCGGAAGAAGATTGCGGCCTTGGCCGGGATCGCCCCCTACAATCGCGATTCCGGAACCGTAGCCCAAAGCTGCCGGATCGGAGGTGGCCGGATCGACGCGCGCGCGGGTTTGTTCATGCCGGCCATGGTCGCCGCCACCCACAACCCCATTCTCCGCGAATTCTACCAGCGGCTCCGCGCTGCCGGAAAGCCCAACCGAGTCGCACTTACCGCCGTCATGCGTAAGCTGCTCGTTTATCTCAACCATCTCGCCCATGATTCGTTTACCGGGCCGGAGCCGGTTGCGGGTAAACTCCGCCGGCCCGGTAGCTATTGGTCGGAGGAAGATCGCGAACGCATGCACCTGATGCGCCGGGCCGGCATCCCGCGCAAGTTGATCGCCCTGGAGTTGGGGCGCAGTGAACCATCCGTGTTCAAGCAGATCCGCATGGAAGAGCGTCGGCGCGCAGGGGAGCAGAGGAAGCGAGCGTTCAAGCCTTTCCGCCCAGCAACCGTGAACGGTCCTTTGAGTTCGCACGCGATGTTGATGGCACCCCCGCCGTCACCGACAATGCAGGTTGAAGACCGGCAACGCGGAATGTAGCCATATCATCATGCCTACTCCGACGATCCCGCCCACCTGGGAGAAATGGTGCACCACCGGTCGACATGGCAAGGGTGCCCGTAAGAAAAATGCCGTCCTGAAATGCCTGAAGGGCGCACACGTTCGCGGCTATTTCAGCGATCTCCTGCTCCGGCCGGATTTAGCGGACAGCGACTCGATGTATCCTTCGCTCGACCATCTGGTCGATCCGAAAAACCATGCGGAAGCCGTGGTCGAGGCGCGCATCGTCAATGACATGCGGTCACACCTAAGTGAGGGTGAGTTCTGGCAGATCATCGAGCACCTGTTCGTAGTCGGCGTCGAGAAAGGGAAGATAACACCTCCTTTCGGCAAACGTTTGCCGCGCGGGTGGAGCCCCAAACGACACTATCAGAAGCCAGAACCTCAACCCAACGTTTCCTCGGCTGCGAAAGGGTGAAAGGTTGTTGAACCCCATCTTGCAGCAAGTTGTTCAGCTCCCCGGCCTTCTCAAACCGTGTCGGGCTCGGCATCGATCCGTCCTCGACAGCGGTCTGGGCCATATCGCGAACAACCCCAGAATTCACCCCTCGCGGAACTGCGCAGCACCATGGGCGCATCGCATTTCGGACATCGTTTGTCATCCGGATGTGTGATTTCAGGGAAGCGACTGATGCCGGCGGCATCCACCATCGCGGCAATTCTGTCCGCATCGTACACCGTGATGCCGTTTCCACCCGCAAAGCGCAGGGCTTCGGCCGTGCATCCGTTCAGGGTGAAAAGCATCGCCGAATCGGCCATTAGACCCGCGCTGACTCTTGTCCCCAGCAACTCACGCATGACCTTCGGTGGAATTTCCCAGTTTTTCCAATGCTTGCACTGCACGACCGCTGATCGGCCTTCGCGTTGCGCGACGAGGTCGGCCCCGCCGTCGGGATTGGCGCCACCTCGCCGCGTTACGGACCAGCCGTCGATTTCGAGAAGACGGGCGGAGACTTTCTCGAACTGATACCAGTCGATGCGGCGGAGTGCGTCCTTGGTTGTACCGGCCAAGACCGGCGGCGCGCTCGGCGCCGGCGGGGCCAACCATTCCTTGGGTTTGTGGATCACGAGCCCGATGGCGGCAGCGCCGAGCGCAATAGCCAGGAACAGCAGGGGATATTTTTTGCCGCCGATCGTGGACCGGGGTTCCAGGCTGAACTCTGCCAGGTTCAATGGATTTGCCCACACGGGAAATGTCGAACCTGGGCTGAGCTTCGCCAGAAAGTCCCCGCGGACCGAAATCGTTTTGGACCAAAACCCGGAACCGACCCGGGCTTGCGCTTCAAATGTGCCGTTTTGTTGGGGTACCGCCCGAGCCAGCGCGGAAGAAACCCTTTTCCAGCGGGCGTTGGCCTTTTCGGTAACTTCCGCTGGATTGTCGGGATTGTAGTAGAGCGTGAGCGCCGCGGGCGTGTTCTTCTGGGCCTCAGCGAGGTTCTTCCAGTCGCGCCGACTGGTGTAGTCAAGAGTCTGGTGGCCGACTTCATAGTGATACGTGGCGGTGACCGAAATGGTCGGAAGGGTGAGGCTGGCCACAGTCGCCTTTTCTTCCATCCATTGGTCTGGCGGTTTGGTCAGGCCCCAGATGATACCGAGGAAACTGGCACCCGCGATTAAGATGAGGCCGGTTTTCTTTGCCGGGTAGAGCCGGCTGCGCAAAACCAGGAAACTGAAGAGGCCGAAGATCCCCACCAGCACCAGCAACATCACCAAGGCGGTGAACACTGCGGCGAATCCGCCGAGGCCTCCGATCCCCAGGGCGACGAGGAGCAGCACAGCCAAGCCGGCTTTTACGGCGGCTTCCATCGTGTCGACTGAATGGCGACGGGATTTGCTCATGGGTGCCTCGAACTGCGGTAGCCTAGGAGGATTTAACGGTTCCGATGAGTCACTCCTTGGCTTTCGCTGCCAAGGGCTCAATCGCATCGATCAGCAGGCGCTGGAGCGTGATCCCCAGTTGCTCCGTTGTGACCGGCCGCGACGCCAGCAACCCGTTGTTGCACGTAAATGCGGCCTCTTCGAGGTCGTCGGAACTGGCCTGCATGGCTCGCAGGCCGGCACCGGCCTCCAGAGCGAGGGATTTCCACTTGCGGGGAAAAATATTTGCCAAAGCCTCGGCCCATTCTTCCGACCAAGCTTCCATTTTTTCTCCGCTCAAACGCGCCAGCGCGAGTACCCGCCCGAGGTCCTTGTTGCTGCGTTTGATCGCGCGACTTTCGATCAGGCCCGACATGCGCTCTGGTCGGATAGTCGGATGCTCCAGGAGATTCGCGAGCGCCATCATTTCCGGGCGGGCGCAGAAAAGTCCGAATGGCGTCAAAACCGGCTTGTAGGTTATGATGCTCAGGAACGAAAAGCTCGGCAGCCCGAAATGTCCGGTGGAGAGTTTTACCCGCAGCCAGCGACGGTCGCCTTGGTCGCCGGGCGAAGGTTCGGTCAGGAGTTCAATGAACCAATCTTTCGTGTCAGGCGGGTGCAGCCGGACCGCCGGGAGCTTGTCATCGGGCGTGTCTTGGTTGCCTGGCTTTCCGTGATTGCCGTCTTCCTTCTGCTCCCAACCGGCCCCAATCAGTTTTTCGGCGACCGCTTCGGCGGACTTGACCGCGGTGTTCCGTGGACGCAGCACACTGTCGATGTCCTTCGTCCGGACGTAGAGATCCTTGTCCTGGCCGAAAAAATGATACCCGGCGGCGAGTGAACCGATGATGATGATGTTGGGGAGGCATTCGGGCGGCACGGAGCCGGCGACTTTGGCGAGGATCAAACTAGGGGAGACATTGCTCATAAAGAATAGGGCGTTGGCGCGAGGGCATTGAAGAATTCCGCCGCCTGCGACTCGAGCCGAGCTTCATGCAAATCGAGCAGGCATTCAATGGGATCGGCGCGCCATCCGCCTTCGGGCAGCGCGGAGAACAAGGGCTCCTTGCGGCGAAGCGCATGCACCACCAACGCGGCTGGTTCCTGCTCCGACGTTGCCAACACCAACCCGGGATCCAGTCGCGCAATGAATTCCAAATCGAACCGCTGACCTGGGCAATGAATGGTAAGATCGAGCCGGGGCGTGCCCAGCAAGTCGAGGTTAGGGTAATGGCTGCGGGCACCTAATACTCCGCCAAGCGCCAAATCGCGCCGACCGAGTTTGGCGACACGTCGCGCGAGGTTGTCCGGGGATCTCAACTGTCCGGAACGATCGACATACCGCTTCGTCTGCCGTACCTCGTCGCCTCGGGTAATGAGCGCAGCCCACGCCGCTTTCGGGAAGGAATCCAATGCGACCCGACGATCACTGGAGCGAATCAAATAGGGAGAGAGTTTATCGAGAGTCTTTGCGACGGTCGGATAGGTGCAGCCGATCTTCGTTTCCAGGCTGGCGATCGTTAGGGGCTCCTCTTTTTGAAACCAATGGCAGAGGAGAAGCTTTAGAATTTCTGAATAATAATCGGGCCGGGGCAGCCGTCTGCCCGCATGGCTGGTTTCGCGCCGCACAATCTCCAGCAGCTGGTCGAGAAACGATGGCGGAGGAACGTCGGGATAACCGCGGAATTCCCCGGCCTCGTAGGTCAGGATTCCCAACCGGGAAAGAACCTCGGATCGCAGGGTTTGCTTCGCCAAATCCCATTCTCTTTCCATGCGGCCAGTCGTGATGTTCGTATCCGCGAGCACCAATAAACCGCGGTGATTTGGATGGGATTGCAGGGCATACGCCAGATCGAGCAGTCCCGCGCGGAGATTTCGGACCGCATTCAGACCCGATTTCACCACGACGTATGTGAAGTCTATCTCGGCATCAAAGCCATGGTCTGTGCTATCTTTCATGACATTAAGCTGCACCTTTAAAATTAAAGCTGCAACTTAGAATTAAACCTGCACTTTAATTCGCGGGACAAGTAATAAAGCAGGCGCAGATAAGCACATGTAGATTCAAACTGAAGAGCCTAATTCAAGAATGCCTAACGTAAGGCAGCGATTTCAAGCTTGCGCCTTGATGTAAGCATTGTAAGCTAACATACGATGAATACCACCGCTACCCTTGGCGAAACCATCCGCAATCTCCGCGAACAAGCAGACATTTCCCTTCGGGAGCTTGCGAAGCGGGTCGAAGTTTCCGCGCCGTTCATGTCCGACGTGGAACTCGGCCGCCGGTACCCCGGCGACGACGTCCTGAGCCGCATCGCCAACTGCCTGAAAACCGACGTTGCTGAACTCAAGAAGTTCGATCACCGCGAGTCCGTGGCCGATTTCAAACGACTGTTGGAAGGCAATCCGTCGTTGGGCATGGCGTTTCGCACTGCGGTGACCGATGTCAAGTCGGGCAAGATGAGTCCGGATGAACTCGCCCGTAAGCTTCGCGGAGGCCGCCCCTGACCGTCGCTGCCCATGCAATCGTTTCGCGCGAGTTCGGGCCCGTTTGAACAACAGCTCCGGTTCACGGTCGAGGAGATTGATCGGATGTGCCGGGATGCCCTAGCCCGGGAAAAACTCCTGCCGAGCGAGCCGGAGGCCATTCGGATCGATCGCTTTGTCGAGAAACACTTCAACTGTTCGATCAGCTATGAGGATCTGGGGGAGGGCGTCCTCGGCTGCACACTGTTCAATCCCAATGGCTCCGTGAAGATGATCGGAATCTCCAGCCGGCTGGATGACGACACCCCGGTCGGCCAGCGCCGCGAACGGGCCACTGTCGCCCATGAAGCGGGCCACGGTCTGATGCATGCCACGCTTTTCATGTCTTCGCTGGACCAGGGGCGCCTAGACCTCGGGGCGCACGCACGCGAAAACCTGAACTTCAAGGAGCGGCGCATCCTTTGCCGGAACGGCGACATCAAGGAGGCGGCGGGCGGACAGCGCAGCTACGACGGGCGGTGGTGGGAGTGGCAGGCGAACCGTGCCATTGGCGGCCTGTTGCTGCCGGGGGCACTCGTGCGGAAGGCCGTCGCGGAATTCCTGAAGCATGCCGCGATCACCAGCAGCGCGAGCCTGCCGGCCTCGGCCCGGGAAGCGGCCGTAACCCAGGTGGCGGAGGTATTCGAGGTCAATCCGGCGGTCGCCCGGATCCGACTCGCGGAAATGTTTCCGGCCGCGGCTGGGCAAGAAGAGTTTTAGAAAAGGACTTGACTGTTAGCTAACACAAGCTAACGGTAGCAGACAGCACCCGCCAAGGGACCCCGGGAATCATTTTCTGTTCGTCGTCGAACAGGCCCGGCGGAACCCGGCGATCCGTGCGTCTTATGTCCTCTAACACCAACACCGATGCCCGCGGCGCCGCCGTGGACTCCTCTGCGTCCCAGCCTGGCCACGCGCCGAAATGGGCCGCGCTCATCAACGACACGCTATTCCCGATGCCGCGACGCGAAGTCCGCGTGGCGGTGCTCCGGGAGCAGGCGTCCATTCCGGCCGACCACACGTTGTTCCGCGATCACAACAGTGAGAACGATCCGCAGGTCGCCGACAACGCCACGGTGGATCTCGTCCATGGCAACGTGTTCTATTCGGAACCGGCCTGCGGTGACGTGCGCTCCGGCCAGCCGGCCGCGCCCGCCAAGCTGGCCTACGCGGTCGATGACCGTTGGGAACTGGTCTTGAAGCCGGCTCAGACGGGCCAGTCCCTTCGCGATCTTTTCGCCTTGGCGACGGACCTCGAACTTCTGCGGGATCTGGAATCCCCGGACGACGTCGTGGTTCATCCTGCTGACGATGCCAACTTCGAGCACGGCTGCGTCTTCCGCACCCGCCGCCATGTCGCAGTGCTGGCGATCAAGGTGAACCGGCTCCGGTTTACGGAAAAGGACGGCGTGAAGTCGCGGATGAAGGGCCGTGAAATCGCGGCCTTGGTGGAGCCGCATCCAGAGCAGACCAAGGTGGAGCGCCTGACCCCGGACGGTCCGGTAGCGATTGGCCTCGACGAGGAAGTCCCGGTCAAAAACGGCGATGAGTTCAAGGTGATCCGCTGCAATGTTAACGCCGGATACCAGGCGGAGCGGCTCGAGCGCGAGCTCGCGTTGCTGCGCCAGCGTGGCGCCAAGGTCACCCTCTTGGCCGGCGCCTCGGCGGTCATCTATCACGATGTGCCAGTGCGCGCCGGCCTGCCCGAGACGAGCACCGACGTACTGGTCAAGGTGCCGGCCGGCTATCCGGGTGGCATCATCGATAACGCCTTCCTGCCGGAAGGCTCGCCGCTGCTGAACCGCACGGTCGGGGCGGAGCAGCAGGTCGAATCCATCTGCGGCCGGCGTTGGAAGCAGAAATCCATCCATCCGCACACAGGCAACGGGGTGCCGTGGAACAAGGACGTCCACGGCTTCCATACTTATTACGCCGAGATGGTGAACTGGTTGCACGCGGGCCAATGAAAGCACGTTTTCCCGCCTTCAGCGCGGCCCAGACCGTCCAGGTCCGGGCCGCGCACCCTCTCTGGAGCCAATTGGCCAAGCTGGTGTTTCATCGGCATCCGCGGCGCGAGTGGGGCACCTACTTCCGTTTTGGCTACCGGCGCACGCCGTGGGGCCTGGCGGTGAGCCTGGTCGACCTGCTGCCGCCTCGGCCCGGGGAACTCGCGCGGTCCAGTTCCATCGTGTCGTTCTCGCCGGATTATATTTCGCGGGCTGTGGAAGCCCGTGAAACCACGCGGCTCGGGCTCGGTTTTGTGCATTCCCATCCCTGTGGGTGGGGCGTGGTGCCGAGTGCCAGTGACGACGACATGGACGAATATTTTGCGCGGCTGAGTGTGCCTTACGGCACGGGGCAGCCCTACGTGAGCTTGATCGTCAACCGGGATCGAGCCGGGCGGCTGGTGTTCAGCGGGCGCGTCTTCGATCGCGGCGAATGGATGTCCGTCACCCACCTCCACGTCGTAGGAACGAACTTGGAACGCTATACCAACGATCTCCTTCCCGCGGTCCGGGAGTCCGCTTCCGGACTCGGGCGCGGGGTCCTCGCTCGCTGGTCGACCCTGCTCGGAAAGGACATCACGGACCGTTGCCATGAGGCCACGGTGGGCTTTGTCGGCTGCAGTGGCACGGGTTCGCCTGCCGTGGAGATCTTCGCTCGCGCCCAGCTTGGGGACTTTGTCTTGGCCGACGAGCAGCGCTTTGGCGGTTCAAATCTCGAACGAGTGCATGGCTCGGAAGCCGCCGACGCCGCCATCGACCCTGGACCCTACAAGGTCGAACTTATGAACCGGCTGATTCGCAGCATCAATCCGGCCGCCCGCGTCACCGCCCTGGTCGGCAACGGGCTCGACAATGCGGTGCTGGACGAACTGCTTCGCTGCGACCTCGTCTTGGGTGGTACGGACACCCTGCACGGCCGGGCTCTCCTCGGGGATCTGGCCTCGCTCTATCTGGTGCCGTCGATCGACATGGGTGTGCTCCCGCGCGGCCATGACGGCCGCGTCACGTCCCAACTGATAGAAATAGCGCGCTATGGCGTCGGTGAGCCCTGCCCGTATTGCCAGGACCGCATCCCGGCGCTCGGCCTTCATGCGGAATTGATGCCGCCGGAGGAGCGGGCGCGGTGCGAGGCGGCCGCGGCCGAGGCGGTGAAACGCGGCGAGGATGGAACGGCCTACTGGCAGGGCGGGCCACCCCAGCTTCCCGCAGTCGGTTACCTGACCACCACGGCGGGGGCCATAGCGGCGGGCTATGCCCTCAACTGGCTGCTCGGCACCGCCACGCTGCCGCACCAGCGCATGCAGTTCGATTTGGGGGCGCCCGAATTCGGTTTTGTCAGCGCCGAGACCAGGCACCGCTCCGGCTGCGGCTGCGTTCGCTGGCAAGGGCATGCCGACCAGGGCGAGCGAACAGTCACCATGCCGGCCCACTTTCCTTTCGCGCGCCGGACATGAACGACTGTCTCGCAAGCTTCTGGATTCACTGTGGAGGCCGGGCCTCTGCTTCGGTTATCAAGGACTGCTTGACATCGCAAGCAGAAGAGTTTCTCTTCGCCCGTATGGACCTTTCCCTTCTCGGAAAACAACTGCGTGAAGCCCGTGCGGCCCTTGGCTGGTCCCTGCGTGAAGCTGAGGTGCATACCAAGGTGTCAAACGCCTACCTGAGCCAGCTGGAAGGCGCCAAGATCAAGGCGCCTTCCCCGAATGTGCTGCACAATTTGAGCGAAGCCTATCAGCTCTCTTACGGCATGCTGATGGACTACGCCGGTTACCCGGTGCCGGTCGAGGCCCAGCCCACGAACACCGAGCAGCGCTTCATGTCCCGCCTCGGTCGCACTTCGAATTCCGAGCAGCAGGCGCTGTTGGAATACCTGCGCTTCATTCGAACTCGCAAACGCTGAACCCGCCATGTGGACTGTCTCCGAGGCCAAGTTTTTCCGCCGCTGCCAGAAGCAGTGGTATTACAAGCATCGCTTCGGTTCCGCCCTAGCGACCAAGGTGCCCGCCCGCCGGGAGGCTTTCGTTCTGAGCACGTTTCAGACGCTCGAGCAGTGGCGTGGGCAGGTGGTCGACAACGTGATCGAACACGTAGTGGTCGAGGCACTGAACAAGCGCCGGCCGCTTCAGCCGTCGGAACTGCTGAGCGAAGCTGACGCCCTCTTCGACCGACAGCTGACTTTTGCGCGTGCCAACCGCACACGCGAAGCCGGCATGACGAAGTCCAGTGCCGGAACGAACTTCGCTGCGCTGTTGGCGGTGGAGGAGGATGGCGGGATTTCCGACGAGGAAGTGGCCCGGGCTCGCGACGACGTGCATCGCGCCTTGATCAACCTGACGAAGATTCCCGGTTTGCGCGACGACCTCCGGGCTGCCCGACGCGTAGTCGCTCAGAACACATTCCATTTCAAATTTCGCGGCGAGCCAGTAGGTGCGGTGCCGGATTTGGTCGCGTTCTATCATGAGCGCCCGCCGCTCATCATCGATTGGAAGGTCCATTTCTTCGGCCTGCATGATGCGCGCACTCAGCTCTTGATCTATGCCTTGGGCCTGGCGCGGAGCGGCAAGGCCGGAGCCGGTAAGGACCGGGCCTGGATCGAGGGTGACATCCAGACTATGGAAGTCCAATTGCTCACCGGGGCCGTCCGCCGTTTCACCCTCGATCCGGAGGCAGTGATCGAAATGGAAGAGTATATGTTTTCCAGCATGCGCGCGATCTCCCGGGGCGGCGGCGATAAAGAATTGGATGAGATCGATGTCTCCGAACTTACCGGCATCCTGAGCGAGGACGGGTGCGCGAACTGCGGCTTCAAACCGATTTGCTGGAACGAACACCATGAAAACCGTTGAAACGAACATTTTCCCGATCCGTGACTTTGGTGGCCTCAACGCCACCTACGACGTGGTCAGTGTCGAGGGACTGAGTGCCGAGCAGGACGAATATCACGAGAACTGCCACCGACTGCAGCGCCGTGCGACAAAGCTCTGCAATGCCGGCGCTATTGTCTTGAAGCGCGCCACCGGGACGGTGCTGGCGATTCCGGAGGGGCATGCCGCCAAGCTCCCGGCCACCTTGGTGCTCGCGCGCGCCAAGGTCACTTTCCGCGCCACGGCCGAGAAAATCCGCGTGGATTTCAAGAATCTCACACCGGAAACCGAGCGACTAGCCACCCGTTACCTCCAGACGGCCGTGCGGGACTCCGTGCGGCTGCACGGCCAGCTCTGGCAGCCAGATTCCCGGAATCTTTTCTTTGAGAAGACGGCGGTCGAGAAGAACGATTTTTTGGGCATGTATCGCGGGTTTGGCGTGACGATCGCCCGGCTGCCCGACGGGGGTTTCGGCCTGGCGGTGGACGTGCAATTCAAGTTTATCGCGTTGCGTCCGCTGAAATCGCGCCTGAGCGAGCCGGAGTTCAACTCCCGGCACCGGATGCATACGTTTGTCTACCATTTCGGGGACACGTGGTACGAGGTGGAGCTGGTCGGCTGGACCTCCGCCGAGGTGGCGGGTTATCGCTGCGGCGAGTCGAACGCCCAGAGCACGCTCCTCCGCTGGCTGCATGACCACTGCCAGCGCCCGCTTTCACCCGAGATCGCGCGCCTGGACAAGGGCGGCACGGTGCTGGAATATGCCAACGCGGACAATCAAACCCGCGGAGTGCCGGCGCAGCTGTGCTACCGCATGTTCGACAGCGGGGCCCCCGAGATTCAGGAGGTCCATCGCTATGCCACGCGCCTGCCCGACGAACGGCGCCTCGATGTCGCCACCATCGTGCGGACCTACCTCGCGAAACTGCATTTCAGCGGGCGGACCGTGACGGTCGACACCACGCCGTGGAAAGCGCCCTACCGGCGTTTCGATGCACCAGACCTTCGTTTCGGTGGCAACCGTGTGCTCTCGGTCCGCAACACGCCTGGCAGCGTGGCGTGCGGGGTGGCGGACTATGGCCGCATGCGCCTGCGGTTGCTGGAGGACCGACAGGCCGGCCCGCTGGTGCGCGATGGGTTGTGCCAGCAATACCTCCTGCTGCCCAAGACGGTGGAAAACACCTGGGGGCCTCTGTTTGTGAAGGACTTCATCGCGGCGGTGAACCAGCTCTACGTGCATGAGCATGGTTATGTGCCGCAGGTGGTTTTCTTCGATGATACGGCGGCCAGCACCTTTGTTGACCAGGCCGATGCGATCGCCCACGCGATGGCCGACTGCGGCGACGGGTATGCGGTCGTGATGTTGCCGGATTCCAAGGTGCGCACGCCGCAGCGTGAGGACGCGCTCGCTGCCTGCACCGCCGAACGCCTGGCGGCGAGCGGCATCATTGCGGCCTTTGTCCACGCCATTTCCGCCCAGTCTTTCTACCGCTATTGCGCCCAAGGCCCGGCCTGGGAGGTGGCGGGCGATCACCGACGGCAGGCGCGCTACCGCAGCTACCTGCGGCTGGCGGCGCTGAATAAGGTGATGCTCACGACCCGACAGTGGCCATTCGCGCTGGCGGAAAAACTCCACGCCGGGGTGACGGTCGGCATTGACGTCAAGGGCCACACCGCCGGATTCACAGCGGTTTGTCCCACCTCCACCAAGGTGGCGTGCGAGACGGAAGAGACCAAGCGCAAGGAGCGATTGAGCCGTCGCAAGTGCCGCGAATTGCTGGTGCGCGTCATCACCCGGCTGACGCAGGCGTCTTCCGGCCTGCTTCCTAGCACGATCGTGGTGCAGCGGGATGGCCGGATGTTTGAACCAGAGATTGAGGCGGCCAAGGATGCGCTGGAAGAGCTCAAGCGAGAGGGAGTCGTGGCCGCCAACGCGACGCTTACCTGTGTGGAGATCCCCAAGAGCGGCGGGGCGGCGTTCCGGCTGTTTGACGATTACTTGGATCGCGGCACCGCTCGCTACCGCAACCCGGAATACGGCACCTACTGTGTGCTCGGTGAGAACGAAGGCTTTGTCTGCAATACGGGGCTGGCTTTCCGCGTACCCGGCACCGTCCGTCCTTTGCATGTCAAGCGGGTCCTGGGCTCAATGCCGATCGAGCACTGTCTGGAGGACGTATTTCATCTGGCCTGCTTGACGTGGAGCCAGCCTGAAGGCTGTTCGCGGCATCCTGTCACGGTCCGCCTGAACGATCGCCAGCTGGTGGATGTGGCCACGCCGTTCGATGACGAGGACGATGAGGCGCCGGTCGCGGTGACGCGTGAAACCCAAGGAGGTTTGCTATGAACAATGCCGGACTTGAATCCAGTATCTACGAGCAGCTGCGGGGGTATTCCGAAGCGCTCAATCACTATCTTGTAAAGCTGAAGACCACGGCGGCCACACCGCAGTTTGCGCCGCCGCGCGAGGTGGCAGACCTGATCCACGGCCTGGGTGAACTGGTCCCCGACGAGGTGTCGGTGCAGCTCTTGTCCAGCGGGCTCCGAGAGCGCGGGGCCTTTCCTCCGGCGGTGGTCAAGCGGCTGCGGGCTGCCCTTGATTCTGGCACGTCCACGAAGGAAACCATCGGCGACCTTGAGCAACTGGCCCATTATCTCGGCCGGCACCAAGCCGGCGCGTTTGCCCGGCTGCGTCGAATGCGATGAACGAGAAGTATTTCCATGCCACCTTGACGCAAATTGAGGAGCGCGCCCGGCGATTGATCGGCGCGATGCCTCTACGCGTGGAGGGAATGGATGCTCTCGCCGAATCCTGCCGCCGCGATCTTGATACGGTAATCTATAGTGCGCAGCAGTTGCGGGACGATGCGCAATTCAGGCACACCGCAGTGCAAACGGAGCGCCTGCAATTGCTCCGCAATCTTTTTGGCCAACTTGACGTGTTGGAGTCCACCGCGGTCGCGGCCTTGCAGCGCATCAACGATGAAGACCGGCGAATGACCCGGACGGTCCAGGCGCTCGCGGATGAATGCCTCTTTCCGTTGCCGGCCCCGGTGGTGAGCTGCACATCCCAGGACTATTTCAACATCGATACACGGTTGCGCCTCGTGCAGATACCGCTGACGGACGGACGCCATCTGCTGCACTTGCCAGATCTGGCTCACGAAATGGCCCACATCGTCCTGGCGGACCTGAACAATCCGAAAAGCACGCCTTTCAAGCTGGCGATGCGCGAAGTGAAGGCGAGGGTCATCAAGCATTTCGACGCCCGTGGTAAGAACCTGGCGCTAGGTCGTTCGCCGGCGACGTTGGTCTCCCGGATTCCGGTTTGGTGGAAAAGCTGGATGGACGCCTGGGTGGTGGAGTTCTTCTGCGACCTGTTCGGGGTGTTTTCCGTCGGTCCCGCATATGGTTGGGCGCATCTGCATCTCTGCATGCGACAGCCAACGGACTCCTACCACTACCCAACTTTCAGCACCACCTCCCATCCCGCCAACGCCGCGCGTACGGCGGTGATCATAGACGGTTTGCGCTTGGCCGGTTTCGGCACTGCGGCAGATGAACTGGACCAGGCTTGGCGGCAGCTGCTTGAAATCACGGGGGAGAAGTCCGACTCCGACTTCGTCGAGTGCTACCCGACCGAACTTATTCGCAGTACGGTCGAATTCGGGTTCAAGGGTTACCGCGATATCGGCTGCCGGGTGATTACGACAGCCTCGATGGGCACCTGTCAGGGTTTGCTCAATGAGGCGTGGCGCCAGTTTCGGGCCGATCCTCAAAATTACCCGGCTTGGGAGGCGGCCGCGATGGCTAAATTCTAGAGCGTGGTCTATGCCCCGACAATCACAGGGTCTGGCGCAGAACATGAGGCTCGCCTGAAATGAGCACATTTGCTTTAGGTTCTTTGTGCCCTTCCCCCTGAAAGTGCGAACGCGGGTGCTCCTATGGTGCGACCGGCGGTGTTGCCTTTGTAAGAAAAGTTGCGGGCCGTATATTCATGTCCATCATATCGTGCCAGAGGGCGGCAAAACGAAGGGAAAAAACACAGAGGACAACGCTATCCCCGTCTGCTTTGATTGTCATGGCGTCGTTGGGAACTACAATGACGACCATCCGATTGGGTCGAAACTACAGCCAAGCGAATTGATCGCACGCCGTGACCAAGTTTACGAAGAGTTCACGCGGCACTTGGTGCCCCCGATTAGGGTCCGACTAAACCAAGCGGTGAGAGACAATGTGCTTCAATGGCCTCAAGTCGGATTCCATATTGCACACCTCGGGAATTCTCTCCCAGTCAAGGTCCGCGTGAAGGTAGAATCGGTATTTAGCAGGCGACGGTTTGTTAGCATGGCGGACGAGAAGTTCAACGGTAAGGTCGCATGGAATATGAATCCGGGCTTTTCCTACTCCGGGGATTTTACATTACCGCCAAACACGAGGACTCCGAACCAGAACCGCCGCCCTCAGCATCTTCGTATCACACTGACTGTAATCGATGCATACAAACGCTCGCACGAGCTTTTGCCAGAGCTGTGGGTTTACGACCACAATCAACATTTCTGGTGGTTACAGCAATGGCCGTGAGCGGCTACCTCGAGCGGAGCTTTTATGATGAAATGGATCAACGAATTTGAAAGGCGTTTGGGTGATTTCGAAGGCCGTTTGCATGGAGAACCGGGCCAATTCCCCATCTCGATCAAGGTACGGGTCGATAGCGGCTGCTATGACCGTGGTTGCTGTCCCGCTGCACATGAGATCATCGACCGCGAGCTAGATGCGTTGCGTCGCGCGGGCGAAACACGATTTCGTTATGAGAAGCACGAATCGGGTCCAGAGATTCTTGCCTATGTCGGAGGTGCGGTGGGGCTCGCAGCTAGTATCATCGGGTTGGTGACGGTTATTATCCAAGCACGGGCGGAAGGTAGGAAAAAAGGCGACAGGCATGGTGACCCGGTAACTCTCGTTGTCCGACGAATGGAGACCAGCACTCAGCTTCTTGAAGAGCGAGTGATGACCTTCACTGGGCACGAGAAGGTCACACCAAAGATGATTGAGGCTCTCCTCGCGGATGGAGTTAAGAAAATTGCCCCGAAGGGCAAAGAGCCGGCTAAGACGACAAGGCGCCCCCGAAAGGAGACTTGAGCGGCAAACGATACCGTGCGGTAACGATTGCCAGCTTCTAACCAAGCATCGTCGTTCACACGGCGGCCAGCTCCGGCCCGCCGCGTAATTATGCTTCGCCGGCCAAGGCCGGGCTCCGGCGTCGCCTACACCTTGACCGTCGCCAATGCAGCGCTGTAATCGGGCTATGTCCGGTAATCGCCTCGTTGGAACCGATTTCTATTCGCCCGTCCGCAACCTGGCTTGTAGCGTTCACTGATGAGCACTGCGTTCGCCTTTATCGACCTTCTAGGCTTCTCCGAATATGTGAATGCGGACATCGATGGCGCGGCGCAATTGCTCGAATCGCAACGGCATATTCTGCAGGTAAAACTTGGGGATGACAGGTGGTATAAAGCAAAGCAGTCCGAAGTTTCGGACCTCGGCCGCGACCACCTTGTAACCAGCTTCAAACACTTCCTGCCGTTCAGCGATTGTCTCTTCGTTGCGAGCGATACGCCGGACTTGTTTGTCCGGCAGCTTGCCCACTTCCTCCTAGAGGCGTTTACGTTTACTGGTCACACGTATACTCAACCCGAAGACCCAAAGGATCCGACCCGTGTTGACATGCGCGTCATCGGTCGCGCTGGGGTTACGACTGAGCATCGTCACTGGTATCCGGTTCTTTGGAGGGGCGGCCTCGACTTTGGTCGGGTTGAACTCCTCGATACGGCCGCGCTAAAGCAGAACCAGCCGTTTTCCGTGCCCCTTCTCCTGGGGCCGGCTGTCGTCAATGCTGTTCGCTTGGAGAAGACTGCCAAGGGGCCGCGGTTGTTCTGTTTGCCGGAGTTCAAAACTAATCTCACCGATGCGGCATTGCGGTCGTATTTTATCGAGGTGCCGGAGAAGAAGGGGATCGAAGAATTTCTTTGGCCCGCGTTCCTGTTTAACGATCGCACTAGACCCTTGCAGGAGCTGAGCCGACTGCATGAGCTCCTGCTACCAGCCGTCAACCTCTGGCGGGCGGCACCCGTGCCCGAGGCAAAGGTGCATTACCTAGAGTTCATACGCCTGCTCGGCAGAAGCGCAAGAGCTTGGGCCGAGCAAAACGGCGTAGCCGAGGAAGGGCGTCTCTACCTTCAGCAGCTGGTGGCGGCCTTCAAGTTGGACGATCTGCCCGTGGGCATACTTGTTTGAGTGCCATGTTCGATAGCCCATGGCGTCCAAATTACCATTCTTGAAACAGAAGGCAGCAAAGTCCGCGGCTCCCGTGGTATGCAGGCTATGTCTCAAGACTACTAAGGTGTGCGACTCACACATCATGCCGAAATTCTTCATACGGCGGATTCAGCATCAAAAGCCCACTGGGCAGACCGGACAGACTCAGCCTTTTCTGGCGGTTTTCTCGCTAATGCCCGATGTCGAGGCTGGAGCGAAGCAGGGAGCGCACTGGGAAAATGAACTGGGGCTAAAGGAACCGATGTTGTGTAGTGATTGCGAGCAACGGTTTTCGGTATACGAAAACTATGCGCGCCAGTTGCTCTACAGCAACGCACCCGGACCGCTCAAAAAAATCGACCTCGGTGTTTTTCATCAGATGCACGACCCAATCATGCTTGGCGTGAAAATCATCCAGCCGGCCGAATTTGATTTCAGGCTTCTCAAGCTCTTTCAGCTTTCGATCCTCTGGCGGGCCGGTGTGGCTAGTGGCAGACACTACACCAATGTATCATTAGGCGCCAAGCATGAGGAAAAGCTGCGCCAGTTGCTTGTCGCCGAAAACCCGGGCAACGACTATGAATACTGCTGCCCCATGGCCGATATGAGATACAAGGGCCTTGGCTGCGAAGATTGGACACAAACACCCGTTTCTGCGCGGGACAAGTTGAGCAACCAGCGTATCTACAAAATCGCTCTCGGCGGCTACCTCTACATCTTCCATGTCGCCAACGAGCCATCCCCCCAGGAAATCTTGAACATGTCAGCTAGGGATGGGCACCCGATACATATGCCTGTGGCGAATCCGCAGCAGATGATGCAGCGCTGGGCAGTAGCACTATACGAAGCCGAGACATTAAAGGGTGGGCCTATTGACTGAGCATTTGTGAGTGGCCAACCACGCCAGCAACTAGAGACGGACCTTTTCAAAAATCGTAGCGCTAGCCGACGTCCGCTCCGGCTAGACCCACCCCCCACCGGGGTGCTGGGCCGGTGCCTGTAGCCGCCGCGATGGTCGCGGCACCTCGCCCTCCGTTCGCTGATACCGGACAAAGGTCCACAGTGGGCTCACCGAGCGCGGTTCAACCTTCGTATTTCCGCACGAGCGGATGCTTTTCGGGGAAGGTATAGATCCCGTTAACCTGGATCCAATAGCCGTTGGAACCTTTGGGGCTTTGGTAGGCGCGGCTCAAACCGATGCGCAGAAAGAGTTCGTCCTGCCCGGAGATCCATTCGTTTAGTTCGTCAAGCTCGCTGCGTTCATGATGCTTCAGGGCGTAGTCATGGAAGCCCAGATCGGTGATGGGCAGGAAGCTGAAGCGCCGGCCCGATGAGTCTTGGACATGGGCCTTGATTTTGCCCTCTTGGAACTTGTCGGCGACGATTTCCAAGCCGGATGAGTCAACCTTGATCGTGATCAGGGACCGCGCGCCGTCGTGATCCGACGGCAGCACTTTTTCGCCGTCCTTCAGTTTGACCTCAAAACCTTTAGTGATCGAGTCGAAGCAGCTCCCGGCCAGAACCTCGTGGAATTGATCCCCCGAGGCGGGTCCGGTAAAGTAGAGTTTTCCGTAATTGCAATCCTCCGTATGCGGGGCGCTGGCGCCGGCGGCGGGGGTGAATTCGCTTTTGAGCAAGCCCCCGGGGAAGATGCTCATCTTCTTGCAGGTGGCTGCGGTCAGATAGGGCAGGGGCCTGATGCACCGGCCGGAGTTCGGGTCGATGCCGGCAATGCATACGCGATCATTCTTCTGGAACCGCGTCAAATCGGTGACTACAATCGTTGTCTGGGCCATGGGATTGGGGTAACTGGTGGAATTCGATGCTGTCCCCATCGAGGCAGAAGGGTCAAACGCATTGGGGAATCGTCAGGATTTCGCGGCCCGGCGATAATCCCGTTTGCCTTGGGGTGGGATGGGTGCAATGCTGCATTTCTAATCCAAGACATGGCTTTGAGTTCCCCCGCCACATCGCTGACGCTATTCACCATTGGTCATTCCACGCATCCGTGGGAGCGCTTCTTGGAGCTGCTGAAGATGCATGGAATCGGCGCGTTGGCGGACGTGCGTTCGTCACCATACAGCAGGTTCAATCCCCAGTATAATCGTGAGTCTCTGCAGCAGGCCCTGCGGGCCGAAGGGATATACTACGTCTTTCTCGGGCGGGAACTGGGGGCGAGACGGGACGAAAGCCAATGCTATGTCGGCGGCAAGGTCTCGTACCCATTGGTTGCCCAGATGCCACTATTCCGGCAGGGTTTGGAGCGGTTGATTGCAGGTTCTGCCAAGATGCGAGTGGCGATCATGTGCGCGGAAAGGGACCCGATTGACTGCCATCGAAACGTATTGGTGGCGCATCATGCACGGACCCATTTTGCGGAGATCCTCCACATACGGGAAGATGGACGCTTGGAATCCCAGGAATCGGTAGATCGACGAGTCTTCGGCCTGTATCGCGTCGATCCCACGGATATGTTCCGCCCACGCGGCGAAATGCTCGATGACGTTTACCGGCGCAGGGGAGAGGAGATTGCCTTCGAGGAAGCCCCGCATACTGCGGCCGGTTGATTATGGACTCAATTGACGTCTGCACGATTGGTTTCACCCAAAAGCCGGCCAGGAAGTTTTTCGAATTGCTGAAGAACTCGGGAGCGAAGCGCTTGATCGATGTGCGACTCAACAATGTCTCGCAGCTTGCCGGATTCGCCAAACGGGACGACCTGAAGTTCTTTGTGCAGGAGATCTGCGGCATGGAATATGTGCACGCCCCCGATCTGGCTCCCACGGCTGAGATGTTGGATCGCTATAAAAAAGAAGGTGGCGACTGGAGCGAATACGAGAAGCGCTTCATCGACCTGATGGTACAACGGCGAATTGAGGAACACGTATCCCGGGACCTCATCAACGGCGGCTGCCTGCTCTGTAGCGAGCATTTGCCGCATCATTGCCACCGTCGTCTTGTGGCTGAGTATCTCTGCGAGAAATGGAACGGCGAGGTTCGGGTAAAGCACCTCACTTGACCGGCTGCCCCGCAGTACCGGCCATCAGGGACTGGCCGAGCGAACGGGACGGGGTTAGCATGTTGCAGGCTGCGCCGCGCCCTGCGGGATTAGGTGTCTGTGCCGTCTAGCGTGAGACAAAGAGACAAATGGAGAAGTCTCCTCGACAGACCCAGACGACCGATTTGTCACACGGACGCCGCCGTCGGGGCTGGTTTTTACACGTATTCCCTCTGCGAAATGTCGCTAGACATCACTTATTAGTCTCACTTGTTTCGCGTGACGTTCCCGCTCGGGGGCACCAGCTTTCTTTCCGGGGCGGAAAGAAAGTGTCCTCGGGGACCATTACAATGGCCGAGGACAGCAGTTAACTTCCATTTCCTGAGGACAGCTAATCACTTCCATCCCGATGAAGCGCTTCGCCGGGTCACTGGACGCGCCGCGCGGAAAAGGAATCCGGCGGTGGGGAGCACCTATTACATCAGGCCCAGGTGGGTCCAGTAACGAACGACATCAGGAGGCAAACGATCGTGGGGATTGGGCGCTTGGCGCCCTGCAGCGTGTTGTTGCCTCAAACTGAGAAAATACCGCTTCGCGATTGGCTTCCGCGTGAACGCCCCAAACGCGCAAAAATTTCTGATAGTTAATGCCCGTTTATTTTCAAGGCAGGCACGGTAGGCGCGGTGCATGCGGCACACGATAGACCACACCGCATGTCGCCGTCGAAGAAGGTGGCGACGTGCGCGAGCAGCTTGCAATGCCCCCTGGATGGAAGGCTTCTTCAACTCGGGATGTAGGTGGGAGCCGCCAACCAGTCGTTGCAGCAGTAAACTGGATGGAACCTCGAACGGATACCGGATAAGGAACCCCGCGAGGGCACAAAGGTATGACTCCTCAGTTACTGCGGCCTTGCGTCTCCTCCGGGGCCGCCAGGGTAGAACCTGTGTTCGGGTAGTAAGTGCATCGATCGGTTGAGAAAGGAGCTCCACAATTGATGATTGCATGGCCCATGACAGCCGCAGGACGCCCTCGAGTCCCGGGACTATGTCGCCCTCTTTCCAGCCATGCAACGAACCGACGCCGACACGCAACGCAAGTGCAGCAGGCCTTAGTCCTCCAAGTTTCTGAATTGCTCTGGTCCAGTTTCCGAGGGACGACTCAAGGTCACCCTTCCTGAAATCGAAGTGCTGAAGAAGCTGGCTCGTCTGCACGGTGGTCCATTCCTCAAATGGATCCGCCTTCGGAAAACGGGTCTGGGTCGTGCCCGTGGTCAGGTCCTCACCACAATAGCTGCACTGCCGCAGGTCCGGAGCCGGTGACGCCAATCGTTGAAGGCGCCCGCAAGTCGGACAACGAGACTGCAGGGGGATAAGGTGAATGGGGCAGTGCCTGTTGATCCCGATGTTCCAGAGCAAACGATCATGGGGCACTTTGTCCGCAATCAGGCACAGCGGACACCATACACGTTCCTTCCGAACGCGGATGCAAATCCGTGCGTTCTCCTGCGCGGGATTGAGCGTTGTCCGATGCGCTCCCGGAATTGCGGTCAGCGCCGAGAGGACATCCGCGATATCGCTCGCACGACTACCTTTTAGTGAGATGGTGGGCGACGCCGGGTCACCCCCCAGGTCGTGGAAGCTGTTAATAAAGCGCCAGAGATTCAATGTGGTAACGCAATGGGCTGCGGCCAACCGGCAAAATAGGCTCCTGAGTGATTCCACCAGTCCGGTGCCCAGGCCGATCGGCCGAATCGGATACAGCACACTCCGAGTAGAACCTAATCCGTTAGAATTGGATTCGGGTTCGGGCGCCGACGGTTGAGAAAGAGCAACCATAGATCACCCTCGCGGGTCATACACACTTCCGGGCGCAACGTCTTTCATCCACGCTACCCGACTGGCACCCTCGGCAATCTCCGCCCGCCACTTCATGATCTGTGCTGCCGGGAAGTGAGTTTGGAGGAGCACCTCCTTGGTAATGGGAGCATGTTTGTGACGGGTCTTGATATACGCCTCCATCAGCCACCGGCGAAGGATCCCGATGCAGCCTACGCAACCTTTCAGAAGCATATCGGCATTTACGCGGAGCTCTGCTTCCACACCGAATTCGGAAAAGCGCTGCTCAAATGCGTTGAGCGCTTTGCGGAAATCATCCGTTGCGTCGGGATAGGGGGGCAAGTGGCCGAAGTAGCATCGGCGGTCCAGCTGACCCGAAATCTGGGCGAGTCTGCCAAGCTCGTAGTCGCCAAACAACCCCAGGTGGGTCTGAGACATGTTACCGAGCCCCTTAAGGTAGTTGATGTTCGTCTTCAGGGTGTCGGTGGACGAGCTGTTGATCTTACCTAATAAAACGGACGCCTCGTCTACGGAAGCAATAGACGGTGAGCGGTGGCGCAGCATACTTGTCACGGCCTTCTGGAGTGCGGGCAGCGAAGTCTTCGTGTCCACGAGGATATCCCCCCCGCACTCGAGCCATTGGCGGAGAAGGCCGGCCCAGTCTACACCTACGCGCGGGTGGAATACCGTCTCCCCGTAGACAAACGGGATGATGCCTGGATTGGCTGCGAGCTCAGCGGCGCGCCGCTTTACAATCTCACATTGGACTTGCTCGCGAAGGGTGGTCTTGCCGGTGCCCGTCGCACCAAGGACCACCACGATCACGGGCTCGTCGTTGCACTCGATACGCTCCCAGATCCACTCCCGGACCGCATCGTAGTATTCGTGCTCGAATCGCCAGTCGGCAAGAGGCGAAGCCGTGGCGCCGGGCCACAAGGCATTCTGCCGTGGAGTGAGATTGCTTTCAGGTTGCATGGGAGGGGTCATTTATTCCGCTGCGGCAAGCCGGTGGGGCGTTCGGTTTTCGAGGCCGTGGGTTCAGGGCTGTCCGCCGCTGCGAACTCGGTGATTTGCATGCTCGGGAAGTTGTCGAGGTTGCCCTTGGCAACCTCGTGCAACCGGAGCATCTCGATCGGGTCCCCGGCACCGCGGTGCAGCTTCCGGAGGATTTCATTCAGCTCGCCTACCCGCTCAGTCTCATCCTTCCGGTGGTCACTCTGATCGCGGCGCATCATGCGCGAGACCAGCGCGAGTTGAACGCGCGAGAGCTGAGCGCGGAGAACGCGAGAAGGAAGGTGGTGCGCCGGGATCCACTTGTTGTCCAGATGGACCCAAACACGGGTAATATCAATCGGGTCCCAGCGAATTTCCACGAACCGGTTCTTTGCCTGCTTAAAGGCCTCGCTCCAGTAGTAGAAGCCAAAGACTTGGACCCCCTTGTGCGGCTGAATTTTCTGGGTTCCACCGCGCACCTTAGGAAGGGTCAGGATATCGAAGGCCGAGTCTGGCGTGATCTCCATGTGGGCGCGAGCACCGTGCGCCTTCGGACTCCCTTCGCGAACTTCACGGGGCGAACGGCCGCCAAGACCGCCATGGCCCCGGCGATCATATTCTTCGGAGAAAAAGCGCTCAAGTATCTCTATCACTGCGGCCGGGAAGTAGATCGCCTTGGCCGAAGGAAGGTGAGAAGACGGCACCCGGCCGAATTCTGCCAGGATTTGCGTCGATCCCTCCATCGCGTGAGCCACATCCTGCTGCGACAGTCCAATAAACCGTTCCATCTGGGCGCCCATGCGGGCGCGCATCTTTGGCCGCCACACGGGATTGAAACGCATGTCCTCCGAGCAGTCGATGTATTCTTGTTTGAAGGCCGGGCCGTTGTCCGTAACGATCCAACGCGGAAGCCGCCGCCACTTAATCACGCACTGCCGAAGCAGCGGCAATGTTGTCGAAACATAACTGGGTGCGTCGAACGTGAGAATGAAGGCGAGAACCGAGCGGGAGTAGGCATCGAACATGACCGCCAGCGTGGCAGTTCCCAGCACGTGCTTCGCCTTCTCGAGGCGCGGGTCCACCATCGCCAGATCGAAGGGTGTTTCATCGATATGGACCACGTGCATGAAGTATTGAGGCACGGCCGGTAGACTCCGTGGGGCAGTGGAGGGCGCAGCTACGGCTCCCGCGGCCATCCGCCCGTTGCGGAGCTCGGCCGCCTTTTCTTGGTTCAGCTTGAGCAGGCGTCCGTTGAAGGTCTTATATGATACCGGGGTCAGCTTAGCGACGGTGCAGGCCTTCTTGTATAGGGCGTAGGTCTCCTTTTTGCTCGCTCGCGCTTCAAGGTAGTGGGTTTGTAAGCTATCTTTGATCACCTCTTCCTCCTTCGGAGATATCCGCGGTTTGCGGCAACCACGCCGGCACTGCCAACTGATAAGGCCGAGAAGCGGGTTGCCGGTGGAATCGAGAGCTTCGCGGGCGTTCCGAAGCCACAGCTTTTCCGAAGATGAAAGCCTATGGCCGCCAGAGGGGGCACGCCGGACCTCTCCGTTCAAGCGGGGCTCGATGACCGCGAGTTTCTTCAGGGCATCGTTGATCTGCTTGTCGGACACATCGCGCATGAGCTCTTGTGCCCTCTGCTCCCGTTCGCTGGGGATGCCGAGAGACCGCACGCGTCCTTGCCGGTGCAGTTCAATCAGGTTGGAACGAGGTATGGGCAGGATGCCGCCGGCAGGATCGCGCAGTCTGATCACCTCTGAGCCGGCGTTCTCGAACACGCCGTATTCCACCCCATCATATTCTATCCTCTCTCCGTTGACCAGCAGGGGAGGGGTGCCGGACGAGTTGGCGAGGGGAAGCAGACGATCTCTCGCGGCGCAGAAATCTGAGATGGCCTCGGTTGCGTAGAGCCGAGCACGCGGCGGATTATTCAGCGGTTCATCCTTCCACCGGAATGCGACCTCGCGGTTCACCGTTGCGAGAAGGATTCGATCACGATCTAACCCGGCGACCTCGAGCTCGGCCTGATACATCGTGGTCCCCGGATTCTGGGCGACGAAACTCTTGAGCGCGGCCAGGACATCCTGGGGAACCGGCTTGGGTTTTCGGGTGAGGAACTCCCACGCATAGTCCATGTTTTCCACCAGCTGCTGGTTCGGACCAAATTCCGTCCAGACCTCGTAATTGGCACTCCAAAGATCCCGCGCCACTTTTTCGGCAACGGTATTACGCCACCGACCAGTTGACTCGTCTAGCAGGTAGGGCCCCCGGTTGGCGGTTGTTCGGGCCCGGACATAATCATCGGCCTTCGCCTCGATGATAGTCACCAGCGGTAGACCTAGTTGGGCACGTAATTCCGGATTCCACAAAACAACAGTATCTGGCCTGTGATGACGGAAACCGCCGCCGGATCCATCAGACTTTGGCATGGGTAAAGTATACGAGAGAGACTGAGAGAAGTAGCCAGCAACCCGGTCGTCG
>Ga0066487_100065_pt1 | contig 35893 bp, 35 predicted proteins | sample LakWasM129_HOW14_2_FD_59588 | JGI IMG/M metagenome (GOLD analysis project Ga0066487, IMG submission 59588) | Freshwater sediment methanotrophic microbial communities from Lake Washington under simulated oxygen tension - Sediment Metagenome 129_HOW14 | ecosystem: Environmental > Aquatic >... | reverse complement strand
CGGTTTCGTGCAGGGCATGGGCTGGCTGACGCGCGAGGAATTGAAATGGGACAAGGAAGGTCGGCTGCTCACGCATAGCGCCAGCACCTATCAGATTCCCGCGTTCAGCGATGCCCCGATCGAGTTCAATGTCACGCTGCTGCCGAAGGCGACGCAGCCCAACACGATTCACGGTAGCAAGGCCGTGGGCGAGCCGCCGCTGATGCTGGCTTTCTCGGTGCGCGAGGCGTTGCGCGACGCCGTGGCGGCGTTTGGAAAACCCGGCGGGGAAGTCCCGCTGGCGTCACCGGCGACGGGCGAAGCGATCTTTGCCGCGATCCGATCACGACTGGCGCCGTGAATGGCACCAAGCTCCAACATCCAAGCTCCAGAGAATAGCCAACCAGCAATCTCCAATATCGAGGTCGCTCGTCTGATGATTTATTGGAGGTTGGCGTTTGGTGCTTGGAGCATTGACTGAACGCGATCGCGTTCCGTCAGGAGCTGGGCGGCGATGCTGAGGGCGATTTCGCGGGGGGCGTTGCTGCCAAAGGGCAGGCCGACGGGACAATGGAATTGCGCGGCGCGTTCCGCCGGCAGACCGGCGGCGATCAGCTCGCGGCGCAGCACCTCGGCCTTGGCGTCGCTGCCGATGACACCGATGAAGGGGAAATTCCGCTCGGCGAGCGCGCGTTGGAGCACGGGGCGATCGCTGGCGTGGCCTTTGGTCAGGCAGAGCAGAAACGCGCGGTCGGGCATCGAGGGCACGAGGTCGGCGGGATTCTCGTGCCGGATATAGCGGGCGTTGGGCGCGCGCGGCAGTTTGTCGAGCCATTCGGGGCGCGGATCGACGACGGTCAGGGCGCAGTCGAGCGGCGCGAGCACGGGCACGAGGGCTTGCACGACGTGGCCGGCACCGAAGATCCAGATCGGCCAAGCTGTGCCGGCGCCGCCGGCGGGGTGCGGCTCGAAATAGAGTTTCACCGAGCCGCCGCAGGTCATGCCGACATCGGTCTTGAGCGTCCAGTTGACGAACCCCGGCTTTGCGGTGCCCGTCGCAAGCATTTCCTGGGCAAGCGTCAGAGCCTGGGTCTCGACCTTGCCGCCGCCGACGGTGCCGGTGTGCAGGCCGGTGGCGGTGACGATCATCTTCGCGCCGGTATCCTGCGGGGTGCTGCCGAGCGACTCGACCAGGATCACGAGGACGCATGCCGTGCCCTCGCGCTCAAGGGCGACGAGTTGCTCGTAGAAGGTGGCGGTTTCCATACGGCAGGGGAAAACTGTGCCGGCCGGCGCGCCGCGTTAACCGCAGAACGACGTCCGGTGCCATTCCTGCCAGCGTTCGCGGCCGGCGAACATCGGCAGCGAGTCGCTGGCGGGCTGATCTTTGCCGAGCAGGAAGTAACGGGCGAACAGTTCGTCGGCGGCCCCCCAGTCGAAGCCGTAGGGCGGTCCTTCGGCCAGCACGGGTTTTTGGTAATAGAAAAATCCGAGCAATGTGCCGCGGTATTTCAACAGCTGCGCCACGCGGTCGCGGTAGGCGGGGCGCCGCTCGGGCAGCAGGGAGCAGAGGAACGTCCGCTCATAGATGTAATCGAAGGAGGCGGCCGGGAAGTCGTATTCGAAAAAATTACCGGTGATGATATGCTTGGCCAGCGCCGGACCGGCGAGCTTGCGCGCCAAAGCGACTGCGGCAGGAGCCATATCGAGCGCAGTGACCTCGAAACCGGCCGCTGCGAACGCCGTGATCTCATAGCCTGAGCCGCAACCCGGGATGAGCACCCGGCTCCGCTGGGCGGGGTTGGTGCCTTTCGGCCGGTATTTGAGAAATTTCTGCAGGTCGGCTGGCACGCCGCCAAAGTCCCATGGGGTCTTGCCGCTCAGATAGCGGGAGTTCCAGAACTCAGGATGGCTGGGGTGCGTTTTTTCCATGGCAGGCGGAAGGGAAAGACGGTGACTACGGGTGTCGTTAGTCAAGCCGGACCAGAGTGACACGGCGGAATTCAAAAGGTGCTCCTTCGAACTGGAGCCCGACCCGGCCGCTTTGCGGCGCGACCCGCGTGATGCGGTTCTGGAGCACGCCGTTGATCGTCACCTCGATCTGGTCGCCGCGGCAGAGGATGTCGCAGGAGTTCCATTCGCCGGGCGGTCGTTCGCTGTCGGCCGCGAGGTGCTGGCGCTGGGGCGTCTTCTGATCCGGCGCCAGCGGCTCGGCAAAGGAGGCGCCGGCCATGGGCAGGATGTCGCCGGCGGAACCGTGCTTCAACTGGACCTGGATGCAACGCGGCCACGCGCGATCCTTGGGGCCGGAACTGATGTGGACGAGCACGCCGCCGTTGCCGGGCTTGCCCGGCCAGCGCCATTCGGCGTGCAGGCGGTAATTTTCATAGCCGGCCAGGGTGGCGATGAAGCCAATGGGCGCGCCCTGGGCGGAGATGACGCCGCCGGGCATGACCTGGCAGACCGTGCTGATATCCTTGGCGGGGGTGGTCACGAACTCCCAGCCGGCAAAATCACGGTCATTGAACAACGGCATCTCGGCCGCCGACAGGCACCCGGCAGCGGCGAGGAAAAACAGGGTCAAACCACGCATCGGCGGAATCTAGCCGTCCACCGTCCGGGGGCGAAACAATTTTGGCGGGCCCGGCTCAGGGGTTCACGATCCAGAGCGGATTCGGCACGTGTGCTTCGTCCATCAACGCCTTGGCCCGGGCGACCAGCTCCGGATGATTCGGGGCCAGGTCATGGACTTCCGCCAGATCGGTCGCGAGATCGTAGAGTTCGACAGGGCCGGTGAGCATCGGACTGCGGATGGCTTTCCAATCACCGAACCGAACGGCCTGGGCCGACCTGCCTTCGTAGAATTCCCAGTAGAGATAGCCGTGCTTCGGCTGTTGTTCGGGGCGGCCTTCCAGCGCCGGTAGAAAACTCAGGCTGTCACGGCCGGGCGGAACGGGTTGGCCGGTCAGGGCGGCCGCCGTGGCGAAGAAATCGCCGAAATAGCCGACGTGATCCGTGGTGCTGCCGGGCGTGATGCGACCGGGCCAGCGGGCGATCATCGGTTCGCGGATGCCGCCTTCGGTCAGGTCGCGCTTGAAGCCGCGCAGCGGGCCGCGCGAGTGGAAGAAGTCGCCGTGGTGTCCGCCTTCCTGGTGCGGGCCGTTGTCCGAGGTGAAGATCACGAGCGTGTTGCCGGCCAGCCCGAGCTCATCGAGCTTGGCGAGAATGCGACCGACGTCCTGATCAAGCCGGGCGACCATCGCGGCGAAACCTTTTTCCGGATCGGGCCAGCTCTCGCGGGCGAAGGGACCGTAGTCGGGGATTTCCATGCCGTTGGCGCGAGCCTCATCGTTGGCGTGCGGCAGCGTGAACGGCAGGTAGAGGAAGAAGGGGCCGGCCTTGTGGCGTTCGATGAACTGCAGGGCTTCCTGGATGAGTAGATCGTCGCTGTAGACCGCTTTCTTCGTCGCGACGCCCTGGCCGTAGCGGCCCTCGTCGGGCACGACATTGGGCAGGGGCACGCGGGTTTCGTTGCGGACGAGAAAGGTCGGGTAGTAATTGTGCGCGTGGGTCTGGTCGACATAGCCGAAGAAATAATCGAAGCCCTTGCGGGTCGGGACGGCGTCGGTGCCTTCGCTGCCGAGCCCCCATTTCCCAATGATGCCGGTCGCGTAACCGGCTTGGCGGAAAACTGTCGCGACCGTCGTGTCCTCGGACCGCAGGCCGATCTTGGCGTTGCCACGGACCTGGATGTGCCCGCCGTGCTGGCCGGTCAGGAGGACGTTGCGCGACGGAGCGCAGACCGTCGCGCCGGCGTAGAACTGCGTGAAGCGCACGCCCTCGCGGGCCAGCCGGTCGATCTGAGGCGTCGGGATCCGCGTCTGGCCGTAGCAGCCGAGGTCGCCGTAGCCGAGGTCGTCGGCGAGGATGAAAACAACGTTGGGTTTCGATGCCGGCGCGGGGGTCGCGCCGCCGGCCGAAGCGAACACGGCGCAGGCGGCGAGGGCGGGGCAGAGGTGGCGCATGACGGGAACCTGGCAGGTTTGCCGGCGAGGTGGAGCGTTTTTGTGGGGATAAGCCTGTTCTGAACGCGGCAAACGGGCCGGACAGTTCGGTTGCGGTCGGGAATGGGATGAAGTCGCGGTGGGTTGTGCCGATGAGGGGCGATGGACCTCGTGTTGCCCTTTTTCCGCCCGACGGCGGAAACGCTGGTGCGTCGGCTGAAGAATCTGCCGCCGGCGCCCAAGGTGCTGCACAAGCTGCAGCGGCTGCTGGCCAAGCCCGATGCTTCGCTGGACCAGATCGCCGAGGTGGTGCAGATGGAGCCGGGGCTCGCGGCGCGCGTGGTGAAGATGGCGCAGAGCACGGAATTCGGGCGCGGCGCGCAGGTGGACAACATTGTCGAGGCGGTGCAGCGGGTCGGCCTGAAAGGCGTGCACGAACTCGTGACCTATGCCGTGGCGGCGTCGCTGGTGGGGCAGAATCTGCACACCTACCAGCTCGACGCGCAACTGCTCTGGTCGCGCGCCATCGCGTGCGCGCTCGCCGCCGCGAGTCTGGCGGACCGGACCGGCGTTTCGCGCAGCGATGCTTACACGGCGGGACTGATGCACGGCATCGGCCTGATGGTGATCGACCGGCATTCGTCGTCGTTGCGCACGCCGCACGTGCTGGAGTCGTCAGGCTATCCGGCGGACTTTGCGCCGGCCGAGCGGGAATGGCTGGGCTTTGACCACGCCGACGTCGGCGCGGCCTTGCTGGAAATGTGGGGATTTTCGGAGCCGGTCATCATCGCGGTGCGCCACCAGCTGACGCCGGAAGCGGCGGGCGAACACCGCCGGCTGGCCATGATCCTGGCGACGGCCCGCTGGGCGCGCTCGTTGTTTTGCGTGCCGGAGGAGACGATCCCGGAGCTGCCGTCGACCGTCTGGCTCGAGGAATCCGGGATGGCGATCGACGATTTCGGGGTCTGGCTGGACGAGGTGCGCCGCGGTTACGACGTGGCGTGCCAGGACATGCGACTCGGGTGAACCGCTTGAGGCCGCGGTGCCGCGATGATGGGCGGGATTGGGCTGAATGAACTTCAGCTCGCGTGGAAAGTGCCGATTGGGAGGAAAGTCGTCTCATATCCCACCTCCCTGCTGCCATCATGAAAGCAATCCTCCGAACCTGTCTCTGTTTTGCGGCCTTGGGTGCGAACGCCGCCTTCGCCGACCAGTCTGCCGTGCGCGTGGTCGCGAGTTCGGATCTCCGGCTGATCATCGTCGATTCCGCGCGGGCCACGCCCACGCGCGACGCCCTGCACCAGGCGTTTGCCGCCAGCCTGGGCAAGGCCATGGGTGACGCCGTGGGCGGCCCCGTGGCGGTCCGGATGAAATGCGAGGCCGCCGACCAGGCCGCGTTCGGCCTGAGCAACGGCGGCTGCCATGTGGTGCTGTCGATCGGCAAAACCCTGCCGCGGCCGCTGGTGCTGAGCGGCACCTCGCGGCTCAGCGCCACGCTCGGTGCGGGCAAGAACGAGAAGGAGGCCTTTTTGATATTCTCCAACGATGATGCCGGTCTGCAGAAACTGCTGACGAAATCCTTCGCCTCGGCGATCACGGACAACCGTTTCCTCGATGCCCTCGACGGCGGACTGGAAACCGCTCCCGATCCGACCAAGGGTCCGAAGCTGGCTTCCACCGGACTGTAGCCGGGCGGTCAGCGATCGAGATACTCGCTGAGTTCGGCGCGGAGAAGCCCGATCAGTTCCGGATCCATGAACCCGTAATCGTCGGGAATGCGAAGCGTGACGAGTTGCTTGTCGGCCAGTTCCGCGGAAAGTTTTCGCGCAAACGGTCCGCGTGCCTGCGTTCCATGCAGAAGATCAGATCGGCCCAGCCGATGTGGCCGGCGGTGATTTTGACGCGGGCACCGTTCTCCGTCCCGGCGCTGCGGGCTTCGTAGCGCGGATCGTCCTTGAATAATGCCTCTGCGGTGGGCGACCGCCACCGGTTGCGCGAACAGACGAAGAGCAGATGGGGTTTCAGGCGAAAAAAGACCGGTCGGAGACCGGCCCTGCTTCAGATGAGGCCGAGCTTCATCTTTCCTTCCTCGGAGATCATGGACTGGTTCCAGGGTGGTTCCCAGGTGATGCGGACATCCGCAGTGGCGACGCCGGGGACGAGGAGGATCTTCGATTTGGCGTCCTCGGCGATGGCCGGGCCCATGCCGCAACCGGGAGCGGTGAGCGTCATCTGCACGTCCACCCGGAAGCCGCCTTCGTGATGCTTGCCGACGTCCATGCTGTAGACGAGGCCGAGATCCACGATGTTCACGGGGATCTCGGGGTCGTAAACTTTGCGGAGCTGGTCCCAGATGGCCTCGGGGTCGGGCGCGCCGTCGGCGAGCGTGGCGGCGTCGACCGTCTGCACGGTGACGGTCTCGCCGATGGCGTCGGCGTCCTTGCCGTCGAGCCGGAAGAGGCCGGTTGAAGTCTGGACGGTGTAGCTGCCGCCGAGGACTTGGTGAATGAACACGGTGTCGCCGGCGAAGAGCGTCTGCTTGTCGCCGCTCGGGATCTGCGTGACGGTGACTTCGCGGGTAAGAGTGCGGTCGCGGGTGTCAGTGCTCATGGGGGATGATGAAGTAGTGAGTAGTGGGTCGTGAGTAGTAGGGCGCGGTAGTGAAGGGGCGATTGGTATGCTCGCTACTCACTACACGTTAGCCGCTACTGCTTGAACTTTTCCCGAATGATGTCGGTCAGGATGTCGTGGAGCTCGCTGTTTTCAACCTTGCCGAGGACTTCCTCGAAGAAGCCGAAGACGAGGAGCTCCTGCGCCTGCGCGGCGCGGATGCCGCGGGACTCGAGGTAGAATTCCTGTTCGCGGTCGATGCGGGCCGAGGTGGCGCCGTGGGTGCAACGGACGTCGTTGGCCTGGATTTCGAGGCCGGGCAGCGAGTTGGCCTCAGCCTCGTCGCTGAGCATCAGGTTGCGGTTGCTCTGGTAGGCGTCGGTTTTCTGGGCGTCGGGATCGACGACGATCAGGCCGGAGAAGATGGTCTTCGCCTGGTCGAGCAGGGCGTTTTTATAGAGCAGGTTCGAGCTGGTGTTGGGCGCCTGGTGGATCTGGAGCGTGCGCTGGTCAAATTCCTGCGTGCCGTGGGCGACGGTGAGGGCGAGCATCTCGGAATGCGCGCCAGGCGCGGACAACTGAGAGAAGCTCTCGTGTCGCGCCTGACGCGCACCGGCGTGGAGATTGAGGGAAAGGACCCGGGCGTCGCGCCGGGCGACGGTGGCGTTGAACTGGAAGGAGAGGGTCTCGCGGCTCCAGTCCTGCATGGCGATGTAGGTGACCTTGGCGCCGTGGCCGGCGTAGAGATCGTGGCCACCGCAGGCGAACTGGGCTGGAGCGCGGGCGACCTCGCCCACGGCATTCCCCGGCGGGGTCGCCGGGGCTCCATCGGACCGGAAGAAATCGGCGACGGTGATCTTGGCGTTGTCCTCGGCGATGACGAGGGTGTGCGGGAAAACCGCGGCGCCCGCGCCGCTGGCGTAATGAAACACGCCGACTGGCAGCGTCGCTTCGACGCCCTTGGGCACGTAGATGAACGCGCCGTCTTCGAGGAATGCCTCGTGCAGGGCGGCGAACTTGTCGGAGCCGAGCTTTGACGGCTGGGCGAGCAGATGGGCCTTCACGAGGTCGCCGTGCTGGAGCAGGGCGTTTTGCAGCGAATCGAAAATGATGCCGTTCTTCTCGGCGGCATCGAAGACCAGGCGGGACACAAGCCGGTTGTTGGCGAGGACCAGGTGGCCGGCGCCGGTCACACCGAGTTCGCGATGGGCCATCTGTTCAAAGCGGACGGCGGGCGGGAGATTGAATCCATCGAGCGTGAGTCCGGAAAGGTTGGAGAAGCGCCAGCCTTCATCGGTGCGCTTGGGCATCGGCAGCGACGCGAAGCGCGCGTAAGCGGCGCGCTTGCGGTCGAGCCACCACTTGGGGAGGTGCTTCACGCGCTCCAAATGCGCAGCAAAGGCCTCGGCGGTGAAGGAGCCGGTGAGGGAAGGGGGAGGTGAAATGGTCGTCATGATGAGATTGCTTTTAACAGGTAGGGCGCACCGGCCCGGTGCGCCGCGGCGGAGCGGGCCGCTCCGCCCTACCTTGGGAATCAGCCGACGCTGCCCTCCATCTCGAGGTCGATGAGGCGCTTCAGCTCGACGGAGTATTCCATCGGGAACTGGCGGGCGAGGTCGTTGATGAAGCCGTTCACGGCGAGGCTCATCGCCTGCGCCTCGGTGAGGCCGCGGGACTGCATGTAGAAGATCATGTCCTCGGAAACCTTGGAGACGCTGGCCTCGTGCTGGGTGGCGTTGCGGTCGCCCTTGACGGAGATCGCCGGATAGGTGTCAGTGCGGCTGTTGGTGTTGATCAGCAGCGCGTCGCACTCGGTGTTGTTCTTGCAACCCTTCAGGTGCTTCGGGATGTGGACGACGCCCCGGTAGGTGGAGCGGCCCTGACCGACGGAGATGGATTTGGCGATGATGTTGGACGTCGTGTTGTTGGCGGCGTGGATCATCTTGGCGCCGGTGTCCTGATGCTGGCCGTCGTTGGCCAGCGCGATGGAGAGCACCTCGCCGCGGGCGCGCTCGCCCTTCAGGACGACGCCCGGATACTTCATGGTCAGACGGCTGCCGATGTTGCAGTCGATCCACTTGATCTCGGCGTCCTCGTGCGCGACGCCGCGCTTGGTGACGAGGTTGAAGACGTTGTTCGCCCAGTTCTGGACGGTGATGTATTGGATCTTGGCGCCCTTGAGCGCGACGAGCTCGACCACGGCGCTGTGCAGCGTGGAGGTGGAGAACTTCGGCGCGGTGCAGCCCTCCATGTAGACGACCTCGGAACCCTCGTCGGCGATGATGAGGGTGCGCTCGAACTGGCCGAAGTTCTCGGCGTTGATGCGGAAGTAGGCCTGGAGCGGCTGCGCGACCTTCACGCCGGGCGGCACGTAGATGAACGAGCCGCCGGAGAACACGGCGCTGTTGAGGGCGGAGAACTTGTTGTCGGCGGTCGGGATGACCTTGCCGAAGAACTTGCGGAAGATTTCGGGATGCTCGCGCAGGCCCTCGGTGGAGTTGCAGAAGATGACGCCCTGCTTCGCGACGATTTCCTTGATGTTCGAATAGGCGGCCTCGGAGTCGAACTGGGCCTCGACGCCGGCGAGGAACTTGCGCTCCTGCTCGGGAATGCCGAGGCGTTCGAAGGTCTGCTTGATGTCGTCGGGGACCTCGTCCCACGTGCGCTTGGGCTTCTGACCCTGCGAGAGGTAATAGCGGATCTTGTCGAAATTGATGTTTTCGAGATCCTTCGTCGCCCAATGCGTCGGCATGGGCTTTTCGAGGAAGGTCTTCAGCGCCTTGAGACGGAAATCGAGGATCCACGGCGCTTCCTTCTTCACCGAGCTGATGTAGCGGACCGTGGTCTCGTTGAGGCCGGTGCCGGCGTCGAAGGCGTAGTCGACGTTGTATTTGAAGTCGCCCTTGGTCTGATCAATGCCGGCGACCGGGTTGGTTTCCAGCGCGACGGCGGTTTCGATTTCAGTGGGTGGTTTCATGGCGGCTGATTGGTCAGGCGTTGGCGGCGGCGAATTCCTGTTTCACCCAGTCGTAGCCCTTGGCCTCGAGTTCGAGGGCGAGGGACTTGTCGCCGCTTTTGACGATGCGGCCGTCGTGCATGACGTGCACGAAGTCGGGCACGATGTAGTCGAGCAGGCGCTGGTAATGGGTGATGAGCATGATGCCTGGGGCGACCGGGCCGGTGCGCTGGGCGTTGACGCCGTCGGCGACGATGCGAAGCGCATCGATGTCGAGGCCGGAGTCGGTCTCGTCCATGAGGGCGATCTTGGGTTCGAGCATGGCCATCTGGAGGATCTCGCAGCGTTTCTTCTCGCCGCCGGAAAAGCCTTCGTTGACGGAGCGGGAGGTGAACTTCCGGTCGATCTTCAGGAGGTCCATCTTGCTGTAGAGCTTCTTGTAGTAGGCGGTGGCGTCGAGTTCCTCGCCCTCGGCCATGCGGGCGTGCACGGCGGCGCGGAGGAAGTTGGCGATGGAGACGCCGGGGATTTCGCTCGGGTATTGGAAGGCCAGGAACAGGCCGCTGCGGGCGCGCTCGTCGGCTTCCATGGCGAGGACGGATTTGCCGTCGAGCAGGACATCACCGCCGGTGATGGTGTAATCCGGGTGGCCGGCGATGGCCTTGGCGAGGGTGCTCTTGCCGGTGCCGTTGGGCCCCATGATGGCGTGCACCTCGCCCTGCTTGATCGTCAGGGTGAAGCCCTTGACGATGGGCTTGTCGCCGATGCTGATGTGCAGGTCTTTGATTTCGAGTTGGCTCATTTTTGGAAAGTGACGGGTGAAGAGTGATCGGTGTTGAAGAATGGATCCTTCGCTGGCTCAGGATGACGCAGCGCGTCAGTTGGTGCCGTGCGGGTTGTTCGCGGCGCGGCCACGAAAGGTGAGGTCGATGCTGCGGGCGTCGAAACCCGGCGGGAGCACCTCGTGCAGCCGCGCCATGAGGTCGGGCGGCAATTCGACGTCGTGGATCTCCCCGGTGGCCTCGTCGTGGAAGTGGGCGTGCTCGTGCAGATTCGGGCAATAGCGGGTCGGGGCGCGTTCGAGGTTCACCTGCCGGATCAGGCTGCACTGCACGAGGGTTTCCAGACAGTTGTAGACGGTGGCCAGCGAGATGGTCGGCATCTCCGCCTTCACGCGGGCATAAATCTCATCCGCGGTCGGGTGGTCGCGCTTTTCCAGGATGACCCTGAACACGACCTCGCGTTGCGGGGTGGGGCGGAGTCCGCTGTCGGTGAGCCGTTTCGCAAGGTCGGCGCAGCTTTGGGCAGTAGTGTTCATGGGATGGATGTCCCAAACGAATTGGAATAAGACTGGATTGCAACAAGGATTTAGAATTATTCTAAACGGAACAAGTCATAGACATAACAAGCTATAGGCTAGCCAGTTGCCATGGATGCCAGCACCAATGCCAAGGCTCATAGGCGATGCCTTGGCGGTTCCGGGGTGGGTAGGAGAGCGCGAATCCAAATTCTCCCGCGTGCTTCCTCAGCCAGCGAAACTCGCGGGTCCGGGCGAAAGCGGTCGTCAGGTGTGAGTCCGCAGGCGAACCGACATCGATGGCGCGCCCGGTGTGATGCTCGCTGCAACCCGGCACGGCATTGACTCGGAGGATATCGGCGAGGCGTTGGCCGGCGGTGAGTTTGCGCCGGATGATTTTGGTTTGCCGGGCGATGCTGCGGAAACCGGAGATCGGCAGAAGATCGCAGCCATCGCGGGCGGCAGCCGCCTGCATTCGTCGCCAAGCCGCCGCGGCGCGCGGGGCGAGCCGGATGGGACGCCCATCGGGATTCCGGCCGATGCGCACCAGTCGGCGTGCCTCGCGCCGGACCCTTTGCTGATACCGCAGCATGTCGGCGGCGGGAATGCCGAGCCGGGACCAGCTCCGACGCAGGGCTTCACTGGTCATAGCTGTGGAAATACGGCTGGAACGGCTGGACGGCAGTCGGCGCGCCAAACCACGAGGTCAGTCGCGTGGGCCATGCCGCAGCCAGCGGCAGCAAGACGAACTTCCCGGCGATAACCGGGGTGGTCTCGGCTTTGATGAAGGTGTCGGGGCCATCGAATTTGGTGCCGCGCCCGGAGACGATGGCGTTGTGGCTGAAAATCGTGTCGTCGCCCGTGCGTTCCACCGCGACCTCCATCGCCTCGCCACCGAGGGCGAACCCGGCTCCGGCGGGACTGGTGAGCAACGCCACTTCGACGGCACGCCGGTTGCCTTGGAAGTTGAGATCGTCGCGATTGAGGTGATGGCGGCCGAATTCGTTGAGCGCATCCTTCCCGGGGTAACCGGCGAACGGTCCGGCGCCGATCCACTGGAATTCCGAAGCGGTCGCCGGCACCACGAGGGAAACGCCGGCTTCGAGCAACAGGCCGTGACCGTTGACCGGATGGTAGTCATAGGCCACCTCGACGGTGCCATTCGGTTTCACCAGCAGGTTCAGCTCGCCGACGAGCGACTGCTCAGGCGCATCCGGTCGCGAGTAGGTGCCGCGCACGCGCAACGCGATGCCTTCGGTCGTGCGCGCGGCGGAGGTTTCGAGGCCGGTCGCTCCGCGCAACAGCGCATTGGTCCACGTCTGTTCCTTTTTCGCGCGCATGAATTCACCCTCGGTGAACCGCCGGCCGGCATGCGGCCACGGGCCGTGGGCCAGCACCCGCCCCGCCGGATCGCGCCACGTGATCTCGCCGGTGACACGATCGAGCACGAGGCTGAATCCGGGATGCATCACGGTGAAGGACGCTGCCGTTTCCTCGAGTTTCAGAGTTTGCGCGGGCAGATTGGTGGCCAACGCCTCGAGCGGCTTGGCGGCGGCGAGCGGACGAAGCGGGAAGCTCCGCTCATAAAAGGATTCGCCGCGCTCATCGCGGCAGTGCACTTCCAGCCACACGAAGTCATTCGCGGCATCCGTCGGCCATTCGACGGGCACCGCCACCTGCTGTGTGGTGTGCGCCGCGCCGTGCAACGGGAGCAAACCCGTTTGTCCGGCCTGGCCGTTGCGCATGACGGTCCACGCGAGCGTCAGGCCGTCCAGCGAGCGGAAATCAAAACGATTCTCCACTTGCAGTGTGATGGGATTCATGCCGGCTTGCACGCGAAGATCGGCGCCGGAGATCTGCACGGGCGAATAGACTTTCCGCACCTGCCAGTAGTCGGTTTGCGGCGTGCGGTCGGAGTAGACGATACCGTCCATCCCGACATTGCCGGCCGTGTCGTAGTAATGTGTCGCGTCCGGCCAGACGGCGAGGCCGAGGTTGTGGGAGGCGCCGGGATTTTCGCCGACGCCGGCCGCGCGGAGGATGCCCTGATCCTGAAACATCCAGATGGCGCCGCCGGCGAGGCGTGGGCTGGCCTGCATGATGGCCCATTGGGCCTGGATCTGGTCGGCGGCGAGCCCGAGGGCGTGGGCGTATTCGGTGAAGATGACCGGACGTGTCAGCTTCGCCGCATCCTCGCGCACTCGGGCGGTGCTGGGATAATGCGGCGCATAGAGGTCGATGTCCTCGGGCAGCTCGGCGTGGCTATGGTCAAAGTAGGAGCCGATCTGCGGGAAGCAGACGGGGCGGGTCGGATCGAGTTCCTTCACGCGGCGCGCTGTCGCGATCGTCAGGGGCGTGTTTGGGTTTTCGTTGCCGACGCTCCAGACGATGACGCTGGCATGATCGTGGTCGCGTGCGACCGTCGCCTGCGCGCGGGTGAACAGATCGTCCTGATAGGCGGGGTCGGACAGATGCCCCTCGCCGAAACCGAACGGCACCTCGTCCATCACGTAGAAGCCGAGTTCGTCGCACAGTTCGAGGAGGCGCGGATGGGGCGGATAGTGCGAGGTGCGGATGAAGTTGATGTTGGCCGCGCGCATCAATTCCAGATCGCGGCGCATGAGTGCCTCGGTGGCGACGCGCCCCCGTTCCGGCCAGAGGTCGTGGTGGTCGACGCCGCGCAGCTTGATGGGGTGGCCGTTCAACTTGAGCACGCCATCCGCCACGGTGATTTCGCGCAGGCCGATTTTTTCGGTGACGTGCTGGCCCGAGGAGAGCGTCAGCTCCAGCGTGTAGAGGGCCGGCGTCTCGGCGGTCCAGAGTTGTGGATGCTCGATCGGCAGCGTGGCGGCGGCGGCGATGGTTTCGCCCGCCGGGAAGGACAGTGCGCGGACCGGCTGGCCGTCCGGCGCCAGCAGCCGGCCGTGGACGACCGCGGGTGCGCTGAGGCGGGTGGCGACGCTCAGGGTGGCCGAGCCGTCGGGGTTGAGTTTGGTCCGCGCGGTGCAGTTTTGGAAATGCGCCCGCGGCACGGCGAACAGCGTCACGTCGCGATAGATGCCCGAGAGCGCCCAGCAGTCGTTGACATCAAACTCCCAGGCGTGGCTCCGCGTGGTCACGCGGACGGCGAGCACGTTGTCGGCGTGCGGATTGATCGCGTCGGTGATGTCGAACGCCACGGGATTGTAGGCGCTGGCCCACGAGCCGACCTTGGTGCCGTTGACCCAGGCGTCGAAACCGTAAAGGACGCCGTCAAAGTGCAGGAACACGCGTTGGCCCTGCCAGCCGGCGGGCACGCGGAAGGTGCGGCGATAGAGCCCGGTGCCCTCGGCGAGGTCCATGCCGTAGCGCGGTGCGGCGAAGCCCTGCAGTTCCCAGTGGCCCGGCACCGTGATGGCGGGCCACGCCGCGGTGTTGCCCAGATCGGGATCGTTGAACAGGACATCGGCGCCGAGTTCGGAACCCGCGACATACTTGAATTGCCACGAGCCGTTGAGCGACAGCGCCGCCGGGCCCGATCGCACGGGGTAGACCGGGACCGGCTGGGCGGACAGACCGGTGGCACACCAGGCGACGAGCAACGCGAAGGAGAGACGCAGGGATGGGGACATGATCCGATTCAACCGCTGCGTATCACAAGGGCAAGAGCTCGTGCGCGGTCCGGGCGGTGGCGCACTTAAGTATTAAAGCACGGGTGGGTTTGGTCTGCCGGCCGAATCGGGATTGTGTTTTGGGCGACGGCTGGCCGGACCCCGCCGGCCGTTGCACCCCATGACCACAAAACCATTTTGGCTGCTCCTTGGTTTGCTCGCGGCTCCGGCCTGCGCGGTTGCGGCGGACAGTCCGCCGGCGGCGGTCGCGCGCGCCGATCTCGATTACGCGCAGCCGGCCTCCCGCAGCGAGGAGGGCATGCCGGTCGGCAACGGGCGCATGGGCAGCCTCGTCTGGACCACGCCATCGGCGCTCAAATTCCAGATCAACCGCGTGGACGTGTTCGCGCTGCACGCCTCGTCCGTCAGCTTTCCGCGCGCCGACTCCGACTATGCGGCGGGGTGCGGTTACGTGGACATCAACCTGGTTTCCGGCGGCGACGATGTGTTCGCCGGCGACGCCTTCCATCAGCACCTGTCGGTCCGGGACGCGCTCCTGACCACGCAGGGCCGCGGGGTGACGGCTCGCGTGGTCGCGTGGCCGGCGCGGGACGTGATGGCGGTCGAGATCGACGACCAACGCGCGCAGCCCGAGCCGGTCAACATCGACCTGCGGATGCTGCGCTATGAATCGCAGTTCATTCCCGGGAAGAACTTCGCGCTCGCGCAGGCCCACGCCGTCGAGGTCCACACCGCCGCACACACCGCGCGTTCGCAACTGGATATTCGCGCCGGCCGCATCTTGCTCGTCCAGCAATTCCGCGAGGGCGACTTCTACGATTCGTCCGCTGTGGCCATCGGCGTGCTCGGCCGGCCGGCGCGGGCGCGCTATCTCAACGAGTCCACCGTGCAGCTCTCGGCCGCGGCCGGCCGGGGCAGGTTCACCGTGCTCATCGGCAGCGCGGCGAGTTTCGACGCGCAGCAGGACACCGCCGCGCTGGCCCTGGCGGAACTCGATGCCGCCTCGCCGCGCGGGTTCGACGGGTTGCAGGCCGACACGGCGGCGTGGTGGCGGGATTTCTGGACGCGCGGCGGGCATGTCACGCTGCACAGCGCCGACGGGCAGGCGGATTGGGTGGGGGAGAACTACGACTATTTTCTCTACCTGATGGGCGCGAGTTCGCGCGGGCCTTACCCGCCGCGTTTTGGCGGCATGCTGTGGCGGACGACGGGCGATCTCAGCCGCTGGGGTTCGCAATACTGGTGGGCGAACACCAGCGCCTACTACCGCAATCTCATGCCGGCCGGCCGGCTCGACCTGATGGATCCGATGTTCGGCATGTATTTCAACATGCGCGAATCCTGTGCGCTCGCCGCCCGCCAGCAGTGGGGCTCGCAGGGCATCTGGATCCCCGAGATCGTGTTCTTCGACGGTTTGGAACGGCTGCCCGACGACATCGCGGCCGAACTGCAGGATCTGATGCTGGTCCGCAAACCCTACGAGCAGCGCTCGGCGAAGTTCCAGGCGTTCGCCGAGGTGCGCAACCGGCATCACGCCCGCTGGAACTTCCAGGCCGACGGCCGGTGGGTGGACGGCCATTACGTCGTGCCGACGAAGGGTCAGGGCATTTTCGGCCATTGCACGCACATCCTCGGCGCGGGCGCCCGCATCGCCGACCTGTTCTGGCAGCGCTACCAATACACGATGGACGAGACGTGGCTGCGCGACCGGGCCTACCCGATGATCAAGGGCATGGCAGAATTCTACCGTCATTTCCCCAACTTCCGGAAGGAGGCCGATGGCCTCTACCACATCCGCAATATCAACAACGGCGAGTCGCACACCGAGTGGGGTTCGTCCGACCCGCCCTACGAGACCTACTGCCTGAACCTGATCTTCCCACTGGCGATCCGCGCCGCGGAGATTCTCGGGGTGGATGCGGACCTGCGGCCGGTCTGGGCGGAAATCCAGGCCCACCTCGTGCCGGCCCGGCCGGACACGCGCATCCCCGGCACCAACTCCGGCGGCGGGTTCGGCCTGTTCGTCTACGGTGGCGACGGCGCGATCGCCCCGCTCGGTGTCGAGCCCGGACTCAAGGCACGTTTCCTCAACATCAACCGCCTCGCGAGCTTCATCGACCCGGCGGGCATCGGCGGCGCGCAGATCTTCCGCAACCGGCTCCGGCTGCGCGAAGGTCCGGGCGCGATCGATGCCGAGCACATCGCCGGTCTCACCCAGGGCGTGCATCAAACCCTCCTCGACAGCACGCCACCGGATGGCGAACAGGGCGAGCCGGTGCTGCGCCTTTTCCAAACCTGGCCGAAGGACTGGGACGCCGATTTCACGCTGCTGGCGCGCGGCGCCTTCACGGTGTCGGCGTCGCAAACCGCCGGTAAGATCGGCCCGGTCGCCATCGCGTCACACGCCGGCCAGGTCTGCCGGCTGCAGAATCCTTGGAACGGTTCCACCGTGCAATTAACCCGCGTCGGTCAGCCGGCGGAAAAACTGACGGGCGGGCTGCTGGTTTTTCCGACACAGAAGGGCGAGCATCTGACGCTGGCTCCACTGCCGTAGCGGGACGCGGTTCAGGCCTTGAGTGCGTTCGGGCAGGGGCGACCGGCGGCGAAATCGTCGAGGTTGCCGAGGGTGGTCTCGGCGATGGCGGTGATCGCCTCGCGGGTGAAGAAGGCCTGGTGGCTCGTGACGAGCACGTTGGGGAACGTCAGCAAGCGCGCCAGCTGGTCGTCGGCGAGAAAGGCGCCGGAGTGGTCCTCGTAGAAGACGCCTTCCTCCTCCTCGTAGACGTCGAGCGCGAGGGCGCCGAGCTTGCCCGACTTGAGCGCCGCGATGACGGCACGGGTGTCGATCAACGGGCCGCGGCCGGTGTTGATGATAACGACGCCGTCGCGCATCTGGGCGAGGGTGCCGGCGTTGATCAGATGGTGCGTCTGCGGCGTGAGCGGGCAGTGCAGGCTGATGACGTGGCTCTCGACGAGGAGCCGTTCCAAGGTCGTGTATTCGACGCCCAGCGCCTCGACGGCGGGTTGGCGCGCCACGTCGAACGCCAGCACCCGGCAGCCGAAGCCGCGCATGATCTGGGCGAAGCACGCGCCGATCTTGCCGGTGCCGACGACGCCGACGGTCTTGCCGTGCACGTCGAAGCCGAGCAGGCCCTCGAGGGCGAAGTTGCCGTCGCGCACGCGGTTGTAGGCGCGGTGCACACGGCGGTTGAGCGTCAGGAACAACGCGACCGCGTGCTCGGCCACGCCGTGCGGCGAGTAGGCGGGCACGCGGGCGACGGTGATGCCGTGCCGGGCGGCGGCGGCGAGATCGACGTTGTTGAAGCCGGCGCAACGCAGCGCGATGTGCCGCACACCGAGTTTCGCCAGCGTGCCGAGGATGCCGGCGTCGGCGTGATCGTGCACGAAGAGGCAGACGGCTTCGGCCCCGGCGGCGAGCGGCGCGGTTTCGGCCAGCAGACGGGCCTCTAGAAACACCAACTCATGGCGCCCGGCGTTGGCGGCGCCGAGGAACTGGCGGTCGTGTGGTTTGGTGCTGAAGACGACGACGCGCATGGAGGAGACGTCGCCGCGACTCAGGCTTCCTTGCCGGCGAGCCAGCGTTCGGCCTCGATGGCGGCCTGGCAGCCCATGCCCGCGGCGGTGATCGCCTGGCGGTAATGGTGGTCGGCGCAATCGCCCGCGACGTAGACGCCAGGCGTCTTCGTCTTCACCTGGCTGTGGTCGGCGGACACAAAGTAATCCTGGTCGTCGGTGTCGACGGCGCTCTTGAACGGCGCGGTGTTTGGTTGATGACCGATGGCGACGAACACGCCCTTCACCGGCAGCACGGTCTCGGCGCCGGTCTTGACGTTCTTCACCTTCAGGCCGGAGACCGCGCCCTCGGCGACGCCCTCGACGGCGACCGGCACGCTGTCCCACACCGGCTGGATTTTCGGGTGCGAGGTGGCGCGGTCGGCCATGATCTTCGAGGCGCGCAGCGTGTCGCGACGGTGGACGAGATATACCTTGCTGGCGAAGCGCGTGAGGAACAGCGCCTCCTCGGCTGCGCTGTCGCCGCCGCCGATGACCACGACATCCATCTTGCGGTAGAACGCGCCGTCGCAGGTCGCGCAGGTCGTCACGCCCTTGCCGCCGTAGAGTTCCTTCTCGCCGGGGATGCCGGTGAGGCGGGGCGAAGCGCCGGTGGCGATGATGACGGTCTTCGCCTTGATCTCGCGGTCGGCGAGCTTGAGCGTGTAGGGCCACGCGGAGGTGTCGAGGCCGACGACGGCGCCGCTCTCGTAGCGCGTGCCGAATTTTTCGGCCTGCTTGCGCAGGTTTTGCATCAGCTGGTAGCCGTCGATGCCTTCGGGGAAGCCTGGGAAATTCTCGACCTCGGAGGTCGTGGTCAGCTGGCCGCCGGGCAGCGTGCCCTCGAGGACGAGGGGCTGCAGGTTGGCGCGACCGGTGTAGATGGCGGCGGTGAGACCGGCGCAGCCGGTGCCGACGATGACGACGTTTTCAACTTTGGAGGACATAAAAAATGTGAGCGACAAAAGAGTGCAACATTTCGGCCAGCGCAACCCCCGAGATCGGTTTTGAGTCGAAAGAACCACGCGGCCGACCGGGCGGGACGCGGGGCGGGCGTCACTGCTCGATGACCTGATTGGGCAGTTCGTCCACGTCGTCGGGCCGGCGGGGAAAATGCTCGGCCAGAAGGGCGCCGGCCCGGGCGATGCCGTGCTGCAGGCCGGCGGTGAACTGTCCCTGTTTGAAATGTCCGGTCATGGCCGCCGCCAGTTCCTGCCAGAAGGCGTCGCCGCATTTCTCGTGCACGCCGGTGTCCCCGATGACGGCGAATTTCTGGGAGACGGGCGCGACGAGGATGAGCACGGCGTTGCGTTGCGCGGTCTTTTGCATCCCGAGGCGGAGGAATTCCTGCTGCGCGGCGGCCATGGCATCCTCCACCGGCTGGTGGTGGACCAGCACGCGAATCTCGCCCGAGGTCCGGCTTTCGGCTTCCTGGATCGCCGCTTCAACAAGCCGGCGGTCGATTTGTTTGATGAAATGTCGCGTTTTCATGGGTTACCAGCTGCCTCCCGCGCCGCCGCCGCCGAAACTGCCGCCGCCGCCCGAGAATCCGCCGCCCCCACCGCCGCCCGACCAACCTCCTCCGCCCCCGCCGCCGGTCCAGAAGATGCCGCCCAGGCCGCTGCGGCGGCTGGAGTAAACCACATTGCGGCGCAGCGAACGGATCCAGGAAATCAGAATCAGCAGGATGACGAATCCCACCCAGATGGCATTGCCGCCGGAGCCCTGCCGGCCATCCGCGACCGTCCGACCGGTTCCGCGGTATTCGCCCTTGGTCGCGGCGATCATGGAGTTCACCGCCGCCTGCAAACCGCCGGCATAATCCCCCGCGCGGAACGCCGGCTTCAGCTCGTTCTCGATGATCTGGCTGGCGATGGCGTCGGTCAGCGTGGGCTCCAATCCGTAACCGACCTGGATGTAGAGCTTGTGGTCGTTCTTGAACACGAACAGCACGGCGCCGTTGTTCCGGCCGGCCTGGCCGACTTTCCAACTCTGCGCGACGCGCACGGTGTAATCCTCCACGGACGAGTCGGACTCCATCCGGGGGAAGATCGCGACCAAAATCTGGTTCGAGGATTCCTTCTCGTATTGCTCCAGCTGGAGGTTCAGCGCGGCGGCCACCGCCGGCGACACGAGCCCGGCGTTGTCATTGAAATAGCGCGGCGGAGCCGGCGGGATGCGTTCCGCGGCAGGAAGCCACGCTCCGGTCAGGAGCGCGGCGACGAGGACCAACGTGCGGGCCAATGATCTCACGCCGCGCGGTCAGGGTTTCTTGGTGAAATCGAACTGCACCTTGGGCGCGACCTCCGCTCCCGCGGTGGCCGCGAAATAGGCCTTTTCCTTGAAACCGAAGATGCCGGCCAGAAAGACCGCGGGGACGCGTTTGATGGCGGAGTTATAGTCGCGGGCGAGTTCGTTGAACCGGCCGCGCTCGACGCTGATGCGGTTTTCCGCGCCTTCCAGCTGCGACTGCAGGGTCTGGAAATTGGACGTGGCTTTCAGGCTGGGATAGTTCTCCGCCACGACCAGCAGCCGGGAGAGCGCGGACCCGAGCTGCCCCTGGGCTTTCTCGAATTCCGCCAGCTGGGCGGAGGTGGGGGCGTTGCCGGGATTGATCTGGACCTTGCCGACGGAGGCGCGTGCCTCGGTGATCTCGGTGAGGGTGGATTTCTCGAAATTGGCGGCGCCGGAGACCGTCGCGACCAGGTTGGGGACGAGGTCGGCGCGGCGCTGGTAGACATTCTGCACCTGGGCCCACTGGGCATCCACAGCCTGCGAGCGGTTGACGAGGCCGTTGTAGACGCCGGTGACATAGAGGAGACCGGCCACCACGATGGCGGCGAGGACTCCGAGAACGATGAGGAGCGTTTTCATTTTTTGCGTGACCACCCATGACGCGATAGCCGGCAAACGCAAGCGGGCGGGGATTACACAGCGGCGTCCAGTTTCAAGGCCGCTGGTCCGGCGAGAGCCGGAAATGAAACGACCTCGAACGTCCGCCCGGCCGGCTACGGTTTCTTCTCCGGCTCCGGCGGCGTGGTCTTGCCCATGTATTCCTTTACCTCCAGCGGACCGAGTCTGACCTCGGTGTCCCGTTGAATCCGGCGCAGGAAGGTGGCGGCCTCGGGCATGTCCCGTCCCAGATATTGGCCGGCGCTGAGGACCAGCGTGGGCAGCGTGTCCGCCATCGCGACGCCGTTGGCGTCCACCGTCATTTTCGACCGCCACAGCAGCTTGCGCTCCGCCGCGCCGGCCAGCGCCTGGAAATCGTAAGCCGATGCGACCAGGTAATAGCAATTGCCCAGGGACTGCGCGTAGAGCTCCCGGGTTCGATAATCGCGTTCGAGGTAGAGCCGCAACGGATCCAAGATCGCCGGGCCCTGCACCTCCACTTGCAGGTCGTGCTTTTCCATGACGTCCTTCAGTTCGGCGGCGAACTTCATCCCGCCGACCAACGCAGCACGGCTGAGCAGATTTTTGTGGCCGACATCGGGGAAGGCGAAGCTGAGATCGTTGCCCTGGTCCAGATTGTTGTGCGAGCCCCAGACGTAGAATATCGCCAGGGTGGGCGGATGCGCGGGGGTCGCGGGCAGATAATGGTTGACCGCGAGGGCCCGCTGCAGGCAGTCGGTCACCACGGCTTCGGCCGGCGGTCGCTCGCCTGCTGCTCCGTGGCCCTCGGTGTGATATCCCGTGGGGTGTGCGAGGTAGTAGACCGGGCTCTCGGCCGTCGGCACGGGGAGCTTGCGACCTTCCTCGGTCATTTCCGTCAGCACTGTCTGGTCCACGAGCGGATTCTTTTGAAAGGCTTTCGGGAGAAGGGAGAACACCCATTGCCCCTCGCTGGACTCGACTGGCAAAGCCGGGGGTTTGTCCGCGGCCAGAACAAGACTGGTGAGACCGACCAACGACAGCAGGGCCGTCCGGATGCCGCGGACATGGGGTAGGGCGGAGGACATGACGATCCCCACAATTACCAGCGACCGGAGATTCGGCAAGACAGCTTCGGCACCCCGACCTAGCCGAGCGCCTGGCGCAGGGCCTGCACGATTTGGGCAAAGCCGAACGGCTTGTCCACGATGCCGGAGATGCGCAGCGCGTTGATGGCGTCGCGGGTGTGGTCGTCCACGCGTCCGCTCATCACGAGGATGGGCAGGTCGGGGGCTTCGCCGCGGATCGCGCCGACGAGCGCGAGTCCGTCCATGCCCGGCATGTGCAGGTCGGAAATGACCAGGCTGATGTCGGTCCGGTGGCGTTGGAACAGCGCCAGCGCGCTTTCGCCGTTTTCCGCCAGCAGCACGGAGAGGGCGAGGCGGCGCAGGGTCTTGTCCAGGACGACCCGGATGTTGGCCTCGTCCTCGACGACGAGCACGGTGCGACCCCGGCCGGCGAATTCCGCGGGTTTGTCCGCGCTATCGGTCGCCACCGATTTATCGTCGGCCGGCAGCAGGATCCGGAATCGTGCGCCATGCCCCGGTTCGCTTTCGACGCGGATCGAGCCGCCGTGGCTGCGGATGATGCCCAGGCTGGTGGACAAACCGAGCCCCGTGCCCTGGTCGGCCGACTTGGTGGTGAAGAAGGGATCGAAAATCCGCCCGAGCAGTTCGGGTGGGATGCCGGTGCCGGTGTCGGCCACTTCGATCAGCACGTAGTTACCCGGTGCGGCAGCGTCCCACACGCTCTGGTTGAAGTGGTCGACCAGCAGGTTTTCCGCGCTGAGGGTGAGCCGCCCGCCTTGCGGCATGGCATCGCGGGCGTTGACGCAGAGGTTGAGCAGCACCTGATGCAGCTGCGTGGGATCGCCGAGGATCGAGCGCAGGTTGCTCGCCGCGCGCGATTCGAACTGGATCGATTTGGGAAAGGTGCTGGTGACGATCCGGCCGATCTCGTCGAGCAGGCGGGGCACGGCCAGCGGCTGCCGTTCCCCGGCGATGCCGCGGCCGAAGGTCAGCAACTGGCGGAGCATGCCGGCGCCGCGTTTCACGCTCGAGCGCACGCTGGCCAACAGCTCGGGGCTGGGGCGGCTGCCGGTCTGCTGCAGCTCCTCCAGGAACATCGTGATCGGCGTCAGCATGTTGTTCATGTCGTGGGCGACGCCTCCGGCGAGGTTGCCCAGGCTTTCCAAGCGCTGGGCCTGCAGGCGCTGCTGCTCCTGGCGCTTCATCTCGGTGACGTCGCGCGCGACGATTACGCGGAGCGGGGCGACGGCGGAGGCGGGCAGGGTTTGTTCGCGGATCTCCACCTCCAGCAGCCGGCCGTCCCGGCAGCGATACCAGCGGGTCTGCTGGCGGAGTTGCGGTGGCGGGGCAAAGGGCGGGGTCGAGACTGCAGGCTCGGTCTCGAGGTCGGCCAGCGGCCGGCCGGTCAACTCGTCCCGCCGGTAACCGAGCAGCTTCAGCGCCCCGTCGTTCACATGCGTGATGCGGCGGGTGTCGGTCTCGATGATGAGCACCGCATCCTGGATCGCGTTGAACGCGGCGAAGACCTGCTGCAGGACCAGTTCGTGCTGGAAGGATTTCTCGACCAGCCGGCCGAGGCGGTTGAACTCCTTGCTGCTGGAACGCAGCCCGGACAGCGGGGCGGGGCTGTTTTGCTCCAGGCTGGATTCCAGCACGGCGAGCGGCCGGATCACCCAGAAGCGCGTGGCGAGGACGAAGGCGACCAACGCCACGAGACCGAACGCGGTGGAGATGCCCAGGTCCATGCGGCTGTCAGCCTGCAGGCGCGCCAGGGCGAGCGGAGTGTGTAGGACGCGCAGGTTCAGCACCGGCCGTCCCTGCCAGTCTGTCAGTGGCTTGGTGATCGTGACCGCCAGTTTGTTCGACTCGTCGTTGGCCGGTGCGCCGGTTGGCGCCAGGCAGACCGCGCTGTCGGTCAGCAAGCTGAGTTTTTGCAGATAGGCGTCGTTCCACAGCCGGCCGACAAACAACCAGCCGTAGGGCGCCTTAACCACGGCATGCACGTCGGTGGGCCGGATGGGGGCGCCCCGGATTTCCAGCAGGCCCGCCGGGGTGGCGGCAAAAAAGTGGGGTTCGGCCAGGCCGGTGGCGATCTTGGCCAGCGCGCTGCGCGGCAGCGGAAAGGGCCGCAACGCCTGCTGGTCGTTCGCGACGGCGCCATACACCTCGACCAAATCGGGCCGGAAAACCCAGGCGGCGTCGGCGTGGTGGGTGGTCATGCCGGTCTCGGCGATGTTTATGCGGGCCCACTCGGGATCTGGATGCGAGACGAAGTTAACCATGTCGTCCCAGAGCGAGTAGTCCGTGACCAGCACCTGCAGCGGCTGGCCGGTGACGTCGAGCAGCTTGTCCAGCATCTCGGCGCGCTCCCGGGTCATGCCCTGCCGGAGCATGGCCGCCTCCCGGTCATCCCAGACCTGCTGCAGCCACAAACCCGCGATGAGCACCGTCATGACCGAGGTGATCAGCAGCACAAATCGTAGTTGGAGGGACATGAATTTCCGAAACAGCCGGGGTATTACTTATCGGCACAAACCGGGCCCGGCTTAAATGCCGGCACCAGGAGCCGACGGCAAGCCCTGCGACTGGGCGCGGAACCTGCTTTCCCGCCCCGGACCCTATGGCTCCGCTGGCTTCCTGCGTCACTCCGTCCGCAGCGCCTCGGTCGGGGCGATGCGCGCGGCGCGGCGTGCCGGCAGCCAGCACGCCGCCACGCCGATGGCGATCAGGAGGACCGTGATGCTGACGAAGACCAGCGGATCGTGGGCCGAGATGGCGATCAGGAAGCCGTGGTCGAGCACGCGCGTGACGGCCAGGGCGCCGCTCAGGCCGAGCACCAGACCGATGAGCAGCTGCGTCAATCCGCGCGCGAGCACGAGCCGGGCGATGCCGCCGGCGGTGGCGCCGAGCGCCATGCGGATGCCGATCTCCCGGGTGCGCCGCGCGGTGGTTTGCGCGACCACGGCGTAGATGCCGACCGACGCCATGAGCAGGCCCGTGAGGGCAAACACGGTGAACAGCGTCCCGAAGACATTGAGGAACCAGTGCTGTTTTTCCAGCGCCGTGGTGAGGGTGCGCGCCTCGTAGAGCGGCAGGTCCTGGTCGATCTGCTGGACGGTGCGCCGGACCGGTGCGGCCAGCGCGGCCGGATCCGAGGCCGTGCGCAGCAGCAGCCCCATCCAGCCCCAAGGTTCCTGCCGGTAGGGCAGGTGGACGAGCGGCGGAGCGTTTTTCTCGTCGGCATTCTGCACGAGGTCGCCGCAGACGCCGATCACGGTGAGCCACGGTCCGGGCTTGGCATCTTCAATGAAACGGAAACGCCGGCCGACGGCGTCGGCGTCCGGCCAGTGCCGGGCGGCGAAGGCGCGGGACACGACCACCGCCTCCTTGCCCGGGTCGCCGTCGGTCTCGGCGAAGCCACGGCCGCGCAGGATGGGCACGCCGATCGTGGCAAGGTAATTGGGCGTCTGCACGATCATCGCGGCGCGCGGCGGCTGCTTGGGGTCGGGGTTGGGCCGGCCTTCGATTTCGAGGGGACGCTGTCCGGAACCGAGGCCGGGGAGATTGGCAGCGGCGGCCACCTCGGTCACACCCGGCAGGGCGCGGAGCGCGGGCAGGAGCCGGTCGAAGAACTGCCGGCGCGCGAGCGGCTCGGCGTAGCGTTCGCCCTTCTGTTCCGGGAGCTGGATGCGCGCCGTGAAAATGCTTTGCGGGTGGACGAATTCATTGAGCTTTTGCGCGGCGAAGAAACTCCGGATCATCAGCCCGGCCCCGGCGAGGAGCACGACAGTCAGGGCGCATTGCAGGACCACCAGCGCCCCGGTCAGCCGGCCGCCGGGGTTGCCGCCGCCCGGGGTGCCGTCCTTCATGGCGGTGTTGAGATCCACGCGCGAGGCGCGGAGCGCCGGCACGAGCCCGAAGACGATGCCGCTCAGCACGGAGAGCGCGGCGAAGTAGCTGAAGGCCCGCCAGTCCATCGTGAAGAGCACCCAGTAGGGCTTGCCGACATCCTGCGTGGCGAGGTCGAAGGCGTGCACGCCGAACGCCGCCAGGCCCAGGCCGAGGAGTCCGCCGAGGATGCTGAGCAGCACGCTTTCGGTGAGGAGCTGGCGGACCAGCTGCCAGCGCGTGGCACCCATGGCGGCGCGCACGGCGATCTCGCGGCGGCGGGCGATGGCGCGGCTGAGCATCATGTTCGCGACGTTGGCGCAGGCGATGAGCAGCACGAAGCCCACCGCCCCGAGCATCAGAAGAAAAACCAGGCGGATCGGGCCGCCGTTGAAGGCTTCGTGGAAGGTCTGCACGAGCGCGGCGAGATCCTTGTTGGTGTCGGGAAACGCCTGCGTCAGCCGGGCGGAGATGAGCGCAAAGTCGGTGCGCGCCGCGGTGAGGTCGGTGCCGGGCTTGAGCAAACCAAACAGCCGCAAGCCGCGTTGGGTGCGGTCCTCCCGCTCCGCGGTGGGCGCGAGCGGCACCCAGGCCTCCTCGTTGTTGGGAAACTTGCAGCCTTCCGGCATGACGCCGACGATGGTGGTGGGGACGCCGTTGAGCCGCACGGTCCGGCCGAGGATGTCTTTCGCGCCCGCATAACGGCTTTGCCAGACGCCGTAGCCGATCAGCGCCACCGGCGGTGCGCCCGGCTGGTCGTCCGCCGCGGTGAAATCGCGGCCGAGGATCGGAGACGTCCGGATCATGCCGAACAGGCCGGAAGAGATGTGCCCCAGCCGGTATCGCTCCGGCGGATTGCCGGGTTCGCTGATGATGGCATCGCCGCCGCTCATGGCTTCGAGGCCGGCGAGGGTGTGGTTTTGCGCGCGGTATTCGCGGAATTCCGGATAGGAGACGCCGGATTCGCGCCGCGGATCGCTGGGATTGTGTTGTTGGATGACCACGAGTCGCTCGCCGCCGGGGATGGGGACGGGCTTGAAGAGGACGGCGTTGACCAGCGTGAAGACCGTGGTGTTGATGCCGATGCCGAGGGCGAGGGTGACGATGACCGCCAGCGAGAACCAACGGTGCGAGGCGATCATCCGGAAGGCGAAGCGCAGATCATTAAGCATGGGAGCAATGACGCCGGCTCCGCCGGGCACGGGGATTCGCGCTGGGTGGAGGCTGGCTTGGGTTAAAGACCCGGCTCGCCCGGCGAAAGTCGCGGGATTTTTCGTCCGTGCTGCGCTGTCGCAGCCTGTGCCGGGTTATTCGCCGGCGCTGGCGGCGTCAGGCGCGGGATTCGCCCGCCGGCACGACCCGCGTGGCGGTGTGTTGCCCCGTGAACTGCTTGCGGGCGCACTCGGGGCAGATGCCGTGCGAGGTCTCGGTGGCAAACTTCGAGCCGAAAAACTCCTCCATCGTCAGCCATTCCCCGTCATGACCGACCTTCCGGCACCAACTGCAGACCAACAGAAATTCCTCGAGATGGTGCAGGCGCTGCAGGAGTTTTCGGGTCGTGAAATGCACCCAGATCCAGATGGCAAGGACCACCGCGGTGCGCACGAGCACGCGCAGCCAGTTGAATTCGACGGGCTCGGCATAGAGCAGATGGGGCAGGCGGATCAACTCCGTCATCCAGGTGAGGGCGATGATGGCGGAAAATCCGATCGTGGTCTTCAGCAGGATGGATTCCGCTCTTTGCGTGGTCGGCGTCATACCGCCACTGAAGGCGTGGCCGGGGCGGAAGCAAGCTGACTTATGTTTGCCGGAGTAACCGGCGCCGGCATAAGGGAAAACACGCAGCCGTTCCCGGCGCCGGCCTTGGCGCTACCGCGGAGAACGGGACGCTCACAAGCCGGCGCGCAAGAGCGCGGTGAAGGCGGCGGCGAGGCGTTCGCGCACGGCGGGGAGCTGGAGCAGGCCGGCGGCGTCGAGGGAATTGCCCGTGAGCGGCAGCGTGACGCCGGCGTCGTCCAGCAGGCGCGCGTTCATGACCGCGAGGGTTTCGCGCAAGGACGCGAGGGCGTGGGCGGCACCGGGTCGTGCGTTGATGATCGCCACCGGTTTGTTCATGAAGCCCTCGTAGCTCACGAGCCAGTCGAGCGCGTTCTTCAGCACGCCGGGGACGCCGTGCGCGTATTCGGGCGTGCAGATCAGGAGCGCAGTGGCGGATGCCACCGCTTCGCGCCACGCAGCGACAGGCGCGGGCGGCGCAGCCGTGTCGAGGTCGGGGTTGAAATGCGGCAGCTCGCCTAGCCCGCGATAGAGCGTCACCTCCACGCCGGCCGGGGCGAGCGCCTGCGCGGCGAGGAGGACGGCGGTGTTGATCGACTTGGCGCGCAGACTGCCGGAAATGGCGAGCAGGCGCCGCGGCGGGGAGAGGGACATGGCGCGCACGCTAGCGGCGACACCCGGCGCGAGGGAAGCGGGAAACAATTTTCCCGCGGACGGGATGCCTGCGTTTCAGTTTCGAAATTTTCGCGGCGGGGGCGCACGACCCTGGCAATTTGTTTTTCATTTGGGTGCAACAAGTAGGGTCGGCGGCGTGTTGGTTGGCATGGGCTCTGCAAAAGAGTCCGGCACATCACACTGGCGGAATATAGCGCGACCTTCCGGATCAACCCGGGGTTCGCCTCAACCCAAACCCAGAAAAATACTCCGCTTCGCGGAGCACCCGTCCCATGAAAATGAAATCCGTCATCGTCAGTGCCGCCGTCCTCGGCGGTTTGTTCTCCGTCTCGTCTTTCGCCAACGTCGTGGCCCCGCTCAGCGCCCCCGCGCCCGTGAAGTTCGCGAAGCCTGCGCCGTCCGAGGTGGTCAACCCCACCGGCTTGTCGCGTCGCCACGAGGGCGAGACCGTGCACCTGAGCCTCACCATCGACGAGACCGGCCGGCCGCACGACATCATGATCCTGTCGCCGAAAGACCAGAATCTCAGCCGGAGCCTGTTGCCCGCCGTCGCGCAGTGGAAGTTCACGCCCGCGATGAAGAACGGCGCGCCGGTCGCGACGAAGGTCGTGCTGCCGGTCCAGCTGGTCGACGGCCCCGTTTCCTAAACCCGCCTCCGTCCCGGCAGAAGCCACCGGTCACGCGATCGGTGGCGATGCCCGGCCGTCCCGACGCGCCGGGTCGGGGCCCGTGTGTAATATAATACGTTACACACCGGATCGGGTCACGCGCTCCCCGCGAGAGTCTTCTCATAACAACGGCTGAGCGGATCGTCCCGATAGGGCGGGAAGGGCGGGATGCGGCGGAAGCCGGCGCGTTCATAAAGCCGGATGGCGGCCTGCTGGTGGATGCCCGTTTCGAGCCGAAGCCGCGTGATGCCGTGGGCGAGCGCGTGCGTGGCCAGATGCTCGATGAGCAATTGGCCGAAGCCGGCGCCGCGGAAGGACGGGCGCACATACATCCGCTTGAGTTCGCCATACTCGCGAGCGACCAGCATGACGCCGCCGCAGCCGGCCGGCTGCCCGTCGGCGCGCAGCACGAAAAACGCGACCTGCTGGTCGATCAGTTTCTGCACGCTGAAACCGTGGCGGCTTTCGGGCGGATAGAACGACTCCAGGTGCGCCTGCAACTCGTTGATGAGCGCGATGGCGTCGGGGTGATCGGGGCGCTCGGCGGAGATGATGGTTGTCATGGGAAAACGGGTGATCGCGGGCAAGCGAAGCAGACATGGTGCCAGAAAAAGCCCGCGGCGGCTCGCTTGGCCGGGGGGCTTTGCGCCCGTCCGGTCGTTTCCGGCAAGATTGACGCGGACCCGGGCCTGCTATTATGTGGCGACGCCTCGCCATGCTGTTCTTCAAGCGCATCCTCAAGGAGCCGGAACCGGCGGCACCGAACACCGCCCCGCCCGTGGAGCGGCGCCGCACGAGGCGCTACGCCATCAACCCGAAGTTTCCGCTCAAGGCCGTGCTCAGCTTCATCGGGCGCGACGACAGCGGGGCGCCGATGAGCCATTCGCGGCACGGCTGGAACTGGAAGGGCCGGTTGATCGACTGCTCCGAGCAGGGGGCGCGCATCCAGATGGGGCCGACGCTCAAGGTGGCAGCGCGCGACCTGTGCGACCTCATGCTCACCGTGGAGGATTTCGAGCTGAGCATTCCCTGTCACATCGCGAACATCCGCGAGCAGGCCGACGGCGTGCTTTTCGGATTGAAACACGACATCGAGGACGAGACGACCCGCAGCGCCTACGGGCAGTTGCTCGAGGTCCTGGCCCTGGGCTCCACGCTCAAATTGCAGGGCAAAGCCAAAAAACCGGATGAATCCGGCTGGCTGGTGGAGCGGTATGCCAGCGACCGGCCCTCGCATCTGACCATCTGGCGGCACCCGGCCAACGGCGCGGTGGCGGCGTTTGCCTTCCAACTCAAGGACAGTCTCGTGCGCGCGACCTTCGGCAACCGGCCGGAATTTCTCGCCGGCCCCAACGCCCGTCCGGCCACCGCGGCCAAGGCCTTGGAGATCCAGCGCCTGTTCAACTGGGTGCTGCCCAACCTCGCGACGGCCGTGCCGGAGGACGTGCGGGAGTTTTTGCATCGCTACGCGGCCTGACCGGCGTGGCGAAGACCGGACAATGGAGGCACGGCCGCGGGGTTGACGCCCGCCGTTATCGCGGCCAGAAATGATTTTTCACCATTCGGGGCCGCGAATGGTCCGAACCTTCCCCTCGGTTATTCCCCGTGCCCATGAAGTTCTTCAACCGGATCCTCCAGCCCTCTGCCGAACAGGTCGCGCCCGAAAAACGCCGGAGCGGCCAGCGCATGGTCGTCAGCCCCGAGTTTCCTCTCCGGGCCGGATTGGGTTTCATCGGGCGCGAGGTGGACGCGGCGCGGTCCGGCGGCACCCGCGACAACTGGAACTGGAAGGGCCGGCTGCTCAATTGTTCCGAACAGGGCGTGCGGCTGCAGTTTGACACGCCGGTCGAGGTCACGACCGGGGAGATTTGCGACCTCAAGCTCGACCTCGAGGATTTCGTGCTGGTGGTGCCCTGCCACGTCTCCAACCACCGCCGGCAGGGCCAACGAACCTTTGTCGGTTTGAAGCACAACATCACCGACGAGGAGACGCAGGGTTCCTACCGGCAATTCCTGGAGATCGTGGCGTTGGGGGCCACCCTCCGGCAGCACATCCGGCGATCCCACCCCGACGGCGCGGAATATCTGGTGGAGCAATACGCGAGCGAGCGGCGCTCGTGCTTGAACGTGTGGCGCCATCCGGCGAGCGGGCTGGTGGCGGCGGCCGAGATTCTGCTCAAGGACTGCCTGGTGCGGATGGTGGCCGGACGCGCCGTTGAATACTTTGCCGGCCGCGAGGCGGTCGAGGATCACCGGGCGACGGCGGCGCAGGCGCTCGAAATCCACCGCCTGTTCCATTGGGTGGTGCCGAATCTTTCCCGCTCGGTGCCGGAGGACCTGCATAAATTCCTGCAGAAGCACGCCGGCTGAGCCGGCGGGGCGGCCCGGTCCTATTGGCGACTGCGGGGCTTTCGATCCGCGGGGCGGATGGACTCGATGAGGGCGGCGAGCGAGAGTTTCTTGTCGGGTTGCTGCTCCGCCGCCAGAGCGGCGAGGCGCGCGACAGTTGCGATCTGGCCGCCCGTGAGTTCGTGGGCATCGGCGATGGCGGTCAGATCAACCTCTGGGCTGGGCTGCGCCTTCGCCCCGAGAGCATTTTGCCACAGCTGCCGGCGTTGTTCGGCATTCGGCTTGGGAAATTCGATGATGGTCTGGAGCCGCCGGACGAAGGCGTCGTCGAGATTCGAGCGCATATTCGACGCCAGGATCACGAGCCCCGAATAGTCCTCGATTCTTTGCAGCAGATACGAGATCTCCTGATTGGCGTAACGGTCGTGGGCGTCGGTGACGCTAGTGCGTTGGCCGAAAAGCGCGTCGGCTTCGTCGAGGAGCAAAATGGCGTCGAGGCTCTCCGCTTCGGCGAAGAGGGCGTCGAGATTCTTTTCCGTCTCGCCGAGGTATTTCGAGACGATCGACGAGAGGTCGACGCGATAAACCGGAGCGGCCAGTTCCTGCCCGAGCAAAGCGGCGGTGAGCGTCTTGCCGGTGCCGGACGGGCCGTGGAACAGGACGCGATAGCCGGTCCGCTTGCCGCCGGAGCGCAGCTCGCGACTCTGCTTCATCCCGGCCCGAATCTTGTCGATCTGCGCGCGCGTCGCGGGATCAATCACCAGATCGGCCCACTTCAGGGCGGTGGTCACCGGCCGCGCGGTGATCGAGGGCAGGGGTTTGCGGGAAGGGCCCATGGGGTGGCGTGGCCCGAAGGTGAGGGCGGGACCACCGGCAGGCAAGCCGGCTTACGGTTGGCGCGGCTACGGGCCGGGGACGATGCGGATGGCGGCGTGCACGAGCCGGGCGGTGCTTTCCTCGGCGGCCGGGATGCGGTTGTTCAGCAGCATCGAGCTGGCGGCGATCTGCCGGTCACCGACGGCGACGAGCACGACCTCGGCGCGCACCTCCACGCCGTTCGTGTGTCGAACCCGCGCCGTGTATTTGAAACCGTGGTAGCCGGAGATTTCGGCGGGCTCGCGGCTGTCCCACGGGGGCGTGACGGCGCTGGCGAGGATCACCTTGGCGAGTTCGTCGAGCGCCTCGCGCGGTCGCGCGCTGGGCACGAAGGTGAGGGAGAAATTCGCGGTGTGCTTCCGGTCGGCGAGTAGGAGATTCCCGGCGGCGTCCACCCCGCCGCTCCAGCCCTCGGGCACGAGGCAGCGAAACGCGGGCTGGTCGGCCTTGGGGTGGAAGACTTCGCGGAGCTGGGCGACCGCGGGCACCGCCGCGGCCAGGAGCACAAGCATCTTCAGGAGAGGGCGCATGGCAGGACAGGGTTTCGTCCATCATACGGCGGTTCGGCCGCGGACAGCAAAAACCACGCTGGCGACGAAACCTTGGAAATACCGGACAAATCTTCGCGCGAGCCACGCGGGCGCGATTCGGCCGGAGGCGGCGGACTTGGTGGCCGGCTAATCGCCCGCATTTTGTCGGCTGCTGATGGGCCGGCCGGGCACAGTTGGCGTTGAGCCGGTGGGCGCGCGGAAGCATGATGCTTTTGATGAGCACACTGGACGCGGCCGTGAAGGACTTTCTGGCCCAGAAGCGCATCGCCGTGGCCGGCGTGTCGCGCAGCGGCCAAAGCGCGGCGAACTTTGTCTTCCGGAAACTCCGCGATTCCGGCCACGAGGTCTTTCCCGTGAATCCCGCCGCGACGGAAGTCGAGGGCGTGTCGTGCTTCGCGGACCTGGCGTCGATTCCCGGAGGCGTCACCGCGGTCGTGGTCATGACCCCGCCGGCGGCGGCGGAAAGGGTGGTGCGCGAATGCGCGCGGCTGGGCATCCAGCGCGTGTGGCTGCATCGCTCCTTCGGGCCGGGCAGTGTCTCGGCGGCGGCGGTGGCAGCGGCACGCGAGTTGAAGCTGACGCTGATCCCGGCCGGCTGCCCGGCGATGTTTTGCGAACCGGTGGATCTCGGGCACAAGTGTTTCCGTTGGTGCCTCAAATTCAGCGGCCGGCTGCCAAAGGAGGTCTGACGAGATTCCGGTCAGGGGAAAGGGCTGTGGCTGAATTCGTCCGGCCAAGATGTGAGGGAAAGATGGAAAGCCTTCGGGTTTGTCTGACTCAGCGGACAGGAGGCTTGCACGCCGGCCAATGTTCGTAATACGAACATTGGCATGACACCCTATGTTCCCTCGAAACTGGCCGGTGTGGTGGCGCTCGCGGAGGTCATCGATGCCATCGGCCAGGAACTGGAGAAGGAGATGCACAAGCGCCGGGAGGCCCGACGCCCGCGGATAAAGCGAGGGGCAACTTTGCGTCCGAGTGACGACACTCCGTTGTGGAATGCCCTGATTTCCCTCGTAGGACCGCGACTCCGACGCCGTGGGGCCCGCGCCCTGCTGGCCCGTGAACTGGGTCTGCACCGGGCCCGGATCGGCGAGTATTTCAACCGTCGCTCCATGATGCCGGACGCGGAGCGCACCCTCCGGTTGCTCGTCTGGCTCAGCCGCCAACCCCTGCACCAACCGGATGCGGTGTTCTGAGGCCAATGTTCGTATTACGAACATTGGCCCGAAGGCAGGATGGGTTGGAGGATCTGAAGGATGATGCTGCGGGCGGTGCGCGCCGGACTGGATTGGAGGGGAAGGGGAGGCAGCCTGGTTGCCTGGCTCGCCACAAACCACAACGCCCGGCATGATCTCTTCTACCCGGCGGCGCGCAGCGATCCGACGTGTCGATATGTGTTGATGAGCACGCCGGTGGACGTGGCCTTCGTGCTGACGAGAGCGAGTTCGCGCGCAGTAACCGTGTCCGCCAGCATGCGTTTGCCGTGCCCCAGCAAGACCGGGTAGACGCACAGCACCACCTCGTCGACCAGTCCCGACCCGAGCAGCACGGACGTCAGCGTCGAGCTTCCCCAGAGGATCAGGTCCGGACCGTCCTTGGCCTTGAGGCCGCGAACGCCCGCGACGATGTCCGCGCCCAGGTCCTTGGCCGGCCCCCAGCCGAGACTGTCCGGCCGGTGGGTGGCGACGTATTTCGTCGCGGCGTTCAGCGTGTCCGCCATCGGACTCTTCCCGGCCTTCGGCCAGTAGCCGGCCCAGAGGTCGTAGGTGCGGCGGCCCAGCAGCAGATCAAAGCCCGTGCCGTGGGCCTCGAGGACGAGCGCCAGCCCGGCCGGGCTTCGAAACGGTGCCGTCCAGGCGCCATACGCGTAGCCGTCTTCGTGCTCGATGACGCCGTCCAGCGAGATGTGTTCGAAGATCCTGATCTTTCTCATTTTTTTCTCCCGGTTTGGTTGTTTCTATCTCTTCAACGGCGGAAGGCCATGGTTTCGGACATCCAACCCGGTTAATCGACCCGATATTTTCGGTCGGGTGACTGGAACCGGATTCAGGCAGAGGACTTCCCGCGAATAACGCGAATAAACGCGAATTTCGGAGGAGAGAGACTGGGGTTGCCCTGATTTGACGGATGGTGGGCAGGGGCGGCGGGCCAAGGCCGGCGAATGTGGCGGAATTTTTGAACGATTCCGGAACGGGTTCGTCTGACCCGGTGCACACCCCACCCCAACCCCACCTCATGATCACCGTTCTCCTGTTTACGGGCCTCTGCCTCGGCCTCGTCTGTCTCGTGGTGACAGATTGCCAGGCTCACCACCACACCCCGGGCGCAAAGGAACCGCCCAAGGATTCCTCATCGCGCGACTGACCGGCAGCGGGACGCCGGCGTCCGGGCCTCAAGCTCGGGCGACATCGGCTTGGCCGCCTTGAGGTGGGTGACGCCTACGCCGACGAAGCCGCGGAGGTTGGTTAGGAGATGGAGCAGGTTGCCGGGGTTGGGTAAAAGATAAAGCAGGACCCCGACCAGCCTCTTGGAAGGCAATCATCGAACCGGTTTAACCACTATGCTCCGCCTAACGGCTACGCTTGATAATCCCCTCCGCCTGATCGGCTCCGGTCTTGGTTCCGGGGAGCGGCTAATCGCCACTGGAGAAATCAGCCGGCGATTAGCCGGCCCCCGAAGCTTCCGGGCGAAGCCGATCAGGCGTAGCTGCACCAAGTGGCAGAGCCGTTAGGCGATGCATTAGTGGTTAAACCGGATCGATGATTCTTAGGTTACCGGATCCGGGCTTCGCCCTTGGGGGTGAGGGCGTAGAGTTTTTCGGCACGGCGGTGTTCGATGAGGCCCTCTTTGATCCAGGCGGTGAGCTGCTTCTTTCCCACGGTCCGGGCGTAGCTCTCCGGGATCGTGCCGTCGGAGCCCATGAACAGCGTCTTCAGTTGGAAGGCCAGTTGGGATTTCGGAGGCGTCATGGGTTTGAGGAGATTGGTGAGACTGGGTTGAGGTCTGATCGGTCAGTCAATAGTCAAGCGTGACGTGCTCAGATCGGCCCCATTGTTTCCTAGGGCGTGTTTTCAAAATGGTGGAACCGTTCAGAGCTGACCGAGTCGGAGTGGGCGCA
>Ga0066487_100052_pt1 | contig 45425 bp, 31 predicted proteins | sample LakWasM129_HOW14_2_FD_59588 | JGI IMG/M metagenome (GOLD analysis project Ga0066487, IMG submission 59588) | Freshwater sediment methanotrophic microbial communities from Lake Washington under simulated oxygen tension - Sediment Metagenome 129_HOW14 | ecosystem: Environmental > Aquatic >... | reverse complement strand
CCTCCGCTGGAGGCCGTGGGGATCCATCCGCTGGATTGCTTCGTCGCAGCGCTTCTCGCAATGACAGGCCTTTGTTCATGGGCGGGCTCCACGCAAGCCCGCCGGCTTGCTGTCCAGTCTCAGAATGACACCGCAAAGGATATTCCCCTCCTTTCGTGTTATTTCGCGGGCACGCCCTTGTCTTCGTAAACCGACGCCGGCGCTTTTTGCAATTGGGCGCGCACGGTGCCGAGAGCAGCAGCGAGTCCCGGATCGCGACGCGGGAATGGGTGCCGGTGGTGTTTCAAGTCCAAGGAAGTTCGCGCACGACGGCGGCATGCGGGCCGGCGGAACCGGCGGATTTCATCCGGCAGTGGCCGCGCCGGAGAAAGGCCGGGGCGATGCCGGATTTTGGCGGGCGTGGCCATCCCGGCTGCGGACTGTCAGGCCGCGCATTCTTTGCCCGAAGAACTGGCTCGATTACGAGCAAGCACGCAACGGAGGTTTGTGTTCCCGCAAACCACTGTCCGCCCCCTCCCTCCAACCCCCAACCCCTCGACCGACGACCACCGCTCGCCGCTGTTCGTTCGGTTATCCCACCCTCCCTTCCAGCTCGCAGCTCAATGCTGCCGTTCGTCCGTGCTTTCCTTCCTGACGTTCGCCCGGCTCCGGTGCGCGCGTGCGCTTCCCTCCTCAATCGTTCCTTCACCCCCCATGAGCTCCGTCTCCCGTTCTCTCCTTCGCGTTCTGGCGCACACCGCCTGCGGACGCTTTTTGCTTCCCGTGTTCTGTCTGCTCGCTCCGACGCTGGCGTTCGCTGACTTCGGTCTGACCGCCGACTCCACCTTCTACACGGTCGATACCGGCGCCGGCCTCGTGTTCAAGGTCCGCCGCGTCGACCTCGGCTCGAGCACGCAGTCGCCCGGCGACATCGCGAGCCTCGTCTATAACGGCATCGAATACCAAAACCAGTCGCGCGGCTCGCAGGTCAACTCGGGCTTCGACTGGCTCTACAGCAACACCTCGGCGTCGAACGTGACCGCCGAGACCGTCGGCACCGACATCGTCAAAGTCACCGTCACCGCCGGCGAACTCACGCACTACTACATCGCGCGCCGCGGCGACACCAACATCTACATGGGCGACTATTTCACGTCGGAGCCCGACGTGCACGGTCTCGTGCGCTACATCATGCGCATCCCGTCCACGCTGCTGCCCGACGGCCCCGCGCCCTCCGACATCCGCGACAACACCGGCGCGATCGAGTCCGGCGACATCTTCGGCCTCGCGAACGGCGAGACGCGCTCGAAGCACTACTCGAACCACCGGCAGATGGACTGGCACTACATCGGCGCAACCGGCCCGAACGTCGGCGTGTGGATGGTGAAGGGCAACGAAGAGGGCATGTCGGGCGGCCCGTTCTACCGCTGCCTCATCGCGCAGGAGGGCGGCGACCAGGAGGTCTATGCGATGGTCAACTACGGCGAGGCGCAGACCGAGACGTTCTTCCGTTTTGGCCTGCTCAACCTCTACACCTACGTCTTCAACGACGGCTCCGCGCCGGTCACGCCCGATCTCTCGTGGATGGATTCGCTCAACCTGCCCGGTTACACGCCGGCCTCCGCGCGCGGCAGCGTCAGCGGCACGGCGACCGGTGTGCCCGCGGCGTTTCAGGGTGTCGTCGGCCTGGCCAATTCGGCCGCGCAATACTGGGGCACCGTCGCCAACGGCAGCTACTCGATCCCCGGCGTGATTCCCGGCACCTACACCGCGACGCTCTTCAAGGGCGAACTCGCCGTCGCCACCGGCAGCGTCACCGTCACGGCCGGTGCGAACTCTTCGCTGAACCTCGCGTCCACCGAAGTCGTCGATTCCGCGATTTTCCGCATCGGCGAATGGGACGGCACGCCCGCCGGCTTCCTCAACGGCGACAAGATGACGACCATGCACCCGACCGACGTGCGCATGGATTCCTGGGCGCAGACAACCTACACCGTCGGCGTCGATTCCCCGGGCGCGTTTCCCTCGATCCAGGCGCGCGCCGCGAACAGCCCCTACACGATCAACTTCAACCTTGCGGCCAACCAGATCGTCAACCTCACGCTGAAGATCGGCATCACCACCGCCTACAACGGCGGCCGTCCGCAGGTGACCGTCAACAACAGCTACACGACGCCGATCATCAACGCCTCGAACCAGCCCGCCACGCGCACGATCACCGTCGGCACTTATCGCGGCAACAACACGACGTTCACCTTTACGATTCCGTCGAGCGCGCTCGTCGTCGGCGCGAATACGCTGAAGATCACGCCGATCAGCGGCTCGGCCGACCTCAGCACGTGGCTCAGCGCCGGCTGGGTCTACGACGCCGTCGAACTCGACGGCCCGATCGCCACGCCGGTCATCAACTACGTCGGCGGCAGCCCGCTGACGATCGGCGGCACGGCTGAACCGGGCCGCAACCTCACGCTCACGCTCGACGGCGCCACCGTGCTCGGCACGACGGTCGCCACGGGCGCCGGCACGTGGAGCTTCAGCTATGCGGGCGCGATTTCCGCCGGCAGCCACAGCGTCACCGCCGTCGCCGACGACGGGGCGGGGCACAGCAGCCCGACGTCCGCCGCGTTCGCCTTCAATTCCGGCATCACGATGCCCGTGATCGCCTCCGCCACCGGCGACACCGGCACTTACTCGAGCGGCGCGACGACTTCCGATCGCGTCTTCCTGTTCTCCGGCACGGCTGGCGCGGGCGACAGCGTTGCCCTTACCCGGATCGGCGTCGGCCCGATCGGCTCGGCCACCGCGAATGCGGGCGGCTACTGGAGCTTCGATTATGCCGGCGTTTCGCTGCCGGACGGCGCCAACAGCTTCTACGCGACCGCGTCGAACGGCGCCGGCAGCAGTCCTGCCTCGCCGGTCTTCACGCTCAACCTCGCCGGCCCGCCGCGCGTCGACATCGAGCGCTACGATCCGGCGACGAGCGTCATCAGCACCGGCGTCACGACCGTGGTGTTCCGTGTCACGTTCAACCACGCGGTCGCCAACGTCAGCCCGGGCGCGTTCGCGCTCACGACCGGCGGCAGCGCCACCGGCAACATCGCGGGCGTCTCCGCGGCCACCGGCTCGGTCTTCGACGTCACCGTCAGCAATCTCTCGGGCACGGGCAGTCTGCGGCTCGATTTGAAGCCGGGCGTCGTCGTCGATGCCTCGGCCAACACGACGGAAAACGGCTTCACCGCCGGCCAGAGCTACTCGCTCGTGCTGCCGACCACCGGCAGCGGCACCTGGACGGATCCGGCCGCGGGCGGCCTCTGGAGCGACGGCAACAACTGGCAGAACGCCGTCATCGCCGACGGCGCGGCCAGCAGCGGCAGCTTCGCCACGCTCGATCTCACGGCGGGCAACACCGTGCACCTCGACTCCGCGCGCACGCTCAACAGCCTGACGTTCGGCGACACCGACCCGGCTACGGCGGCCGGCTGGACCGTGGACAACAACGGCAACGCCGCCAACACGCTCACGCTCGCCGGCTCCGCGCCGACGATCACCGTCGGCGCGCTCGGCACGGGCGCCAACACCACGATCGGCGCCGGTCTCGCCGGCACCGCGGGCCTCGCCAAAGCCGGCCCCGGCACGCTCGTCCTCACGGGCGCGAACACCGTCACCGGCACGCTCAACGTGAACGGCGGCACGCTCCTGGTCGCGCCCGGCGCGTCGTTAGCGCTCGGCAACAGCGCGATCAATGCCGCGACCAACGCCATTCTCAACGTCGCGGGCGGTTCGCTCAGCGCCGGCGGCCTGACGAGCATCGCGACGGCCCTCGTCGTCGACAGTGGCACGGTCAACCTCGGCAGCTTCCGCACCAACGCGGTCTTCGGCTCGACCTTCAAGGTCACGGGGGGCAGCGTCACCGTCGGCGACCTCAACCTCCAGCGCACCGCCGGCACGAGCGCCGACTACAACAGCGGCCTGATCGTCAACGGCGGCGCGCTCACCGCGACCACGCTGCGCGTCGGCACCTCGAACTCCTATTCGAACGTCTCCGTCGAGGGCACGGGTGAGTTGACCGTCATCGGCCCGATGACGCTTGGCAACCAGGCGACCGGCGGCCGCGGCGGCGCGCTGCGCGTGCTGGGCGATGCGACCTTCAACGCGACGGATGCCGCCTACGGTGTGATCCTCGGCCGCAAAAGCGGCGCCAACGCCAACAACGTCGCGAGCGCGACCTTCACCGGCGGCGTCAGCACCGTCGAGAAGTTCACCCTCGGTTACGATGCCACGGTCACGGCCGGCTCCGCGACGATCACCGTCAACGGCGGCACGCTCTATCTTGGCGGCGGCGGCATCGTGAAGAACGGCACCAGCGGCATGACGACCACGCTCTCGTTCAGCAGCGGCACGGTCGGCGCGAAAGCCAGCTGGTCCGCCACGCTGCCCATCACGCTGCCAACGAACGGCAACGTCACGCTCCAGGCCGCGGACGCCGCCGGCGCTCCGTTCGACATCGCGCTCAACGCCGTCGTCAGCGGCGCGGGCGGATTCACCAAGACCGGCGCCGGCACGCTCACGCTCGCCGGCTCCGGCATCACGCACACCTACACCGGTGCGACCGCCGTCAACGCCGGCGCCCTGCGCGTCACGGGCGTTCTCGGCACGGCGACGAATGGCGTCGCGATCAACAACGGCGGCGCGCTCACCGGCAACGGCACGATCAATCGCCCGGTCACGCTCAACAGCGGCGGCACGATCGCGCCCGATGGCACGGCCACCGCCGCGACGCTCACTGGCACGAGCCTCACCTGGAACGGTGGCGGCGTGCTCGCGTTCGACCTCGGCGCCGCGGGCGACGGCCTCGTCCTCACCGGCGCACTCACGAAGGCCGGCAGCGGCACCTACGTGTTCCAGTTCACTCCGGATGCTTCCGTCGCGCCCGGCCTCTACCCGCTCGCCACCTTCGGCTCGACGAACTTCGCCGCCGAAGACTTCACCGCCGCCGGTTTGCCCGCCGGCCTCGCCGGCCGCTTCGTCGTCACTGCGACGGACCTGAAGCTCGTCGTCTACGGTCCGCCGGCGATCACGCTCGGGCCGATTCCGAACGGCATGTTTGGCGTGCCATTCAACTTCACGATCCCGACGACGGAAACGCCGGCGAGCTTCACCGCCGAAGGTTTGCCGCCCGGCCTCGGACTCGACGCCGCGACCGGTGCGGTTTCCGGTGTGCCGAGCGCGGCCGGCAGCTTCAACGTCACCCTGACGGCCACGAACGCCGCCGGCACCGGCACCGCGACGGCGGTATTCAACATCGCGAAAGCCCCGGCCGCCGTCGTGCTTGGCAACTTGAGCCACGTTTACGACGCCACCCCGCACGCCGCGAGCGCGTTCCCGCAGCCTGCCGGCCTGACGGTGGCGACAACCTACAACGGCAGCATGGAAGTGCCGGTCGCCGCCGGCACCTACGCCGTGGTCGCGACGATCGTCGATCCGAATTATGCGGGGGCGGCCACCGGCACGCTGACCATCGCGAAGGCCACCGCGGAAGTCATGCTGGGCGATCTCGCCCAGACCTACAGCGGCACTCCGAAGACAGTGACGGTCACGACGGCTCCGTCCGGCTTGGTCACCGGGGTCACCTATGATGGCGGCGCCACCGCGCCGGTCGCCGCCGGTTCGTATGCCGTGGCAGCCACTGTGAACGACGCCAATTACACCGGCTCGGCCACGGGCACGCTGGTCATCGCCAAGGCCGCGGCCACGATCACCCTCGCGTCGCTCACGCAGGCTTACGACGGCACCCCGCGCGTCGTGAGCGCCGCGACGCTGCCCGCCGGTCTCGCGGTCGACCTCACCTACGACAATGGGCTTGCCACCGGTCCGATCTATCCCGGAGCGCATCCGGTGGTCGCGACGGTGGCCGACGCCAACTATCAGGCGTCCGTCTCCGACACGCTGACGATCACCATCACCGCGCTCATCCGCCACGCACCGACGCTCGACGGCATCCTCGCCGGCTCGATCCAGGTGTTGTCCGCCGAAAGCTTCGCGCTCAACGGCAACGCCGCGCTCTCCGGTGATATTCTCGCGCCCGGCACGCCCACCACCGTGCTCAACGGCCGCCCGATGCTCGGCGGCACGGTCGACGGTCCGGGCGCGACGGCACCCGCCGACTACACGATCACCCTCAACGGCAACGCGCTCGTGCGCACTCTCGTGCGGCAGGTCGATGCGATTGCACTGCCGACTGTCGCCACACCGGTCGCCCCCGCCGGCACCCGTAGTGTCACGCTCAACCGGTCCACCGATTCCGCCGGCGACTTCGCGGCCCTGCGCGATCTCACGCTGAACGGCAACGCCGGCCGCGTGATCGTGCCCGCCGGCACCTACGGCAGCTTCACCGCCAACGGGAGCACGAGCCTCGTGCTCGGGGTGCCCGGGGCGACCGAACCGGCGTCCTATGATCTCCAGAACCTCACCCTTAACGGGCAGAGCACGCTGGAGATCGTGGGGCCCGTCGTCCTCACGCTCGCGCACAGCACGACGTTGAACGCCACGGCCGGCAACGCGGTCCATCCCGAATGGCTTGAGTTGCGCATCGCCTCCGGCGGCCTCGCGCTCAATGGCGGCGCCGAGTTCCACGGTCGCGTCGTCGCGCCCACTGGCACGGTGAGCGTCAGCGGCCACGCCTTGCTCAACGGCACCGTCGCCGCCGACCGCCTCACGCTCGGCAGCAACGCCGAACTCGGCAACGAAGACCCGGACTGAAGCAGCTCGAATCTTCCTCCCCGAGAGGCGCCGTCACGGGCGCCTCTTTTTTGTTTCAACCGGAGCATCATGCCGCCAACGCGCCCCGGCTTTGTGCGCCCAACGCGGAGAAAGGAGCCTGCTTCCGCCCGACCGCTTCCGCATTTCCGCTCCTCCGGCGAGCGGCGCACCTTGCGGGGAAACCCGGGGCCGGGAACGGCGGAAACCCGAGCGCGCCGGGCCATCGTGACACCTGATTCCAGTTCACCGCACGATCAGTGCATCTGCTTCGGTCGAATATTCTGACCGTCAAATATAACCCTCATTTGCGGAAACGGGGCTTCGGTTCTTCTTGGCGCTCGTTGCCCGGCTCCACCTCCCGCCGGGCGATCCCTCCCCACCCTTGCTCCGGGAAAACTTCGGTTGACCGGAGTTCCGCTGAACGATCCAACCCCACGAAACGGGGTCGTTCACGCCGGCAGCGTGATGTTTCACCGGCCGGCTGTGTCCCGATCCCGCGCCGTTGTCTTGGTCTCACAACCCCGCAACCCCATGAAAAATTCCACGCACCCATTCGCAGCTGCCACGGTGGCGGCCGGCCTTGCCGTTCTGGCCCATGCCCAACTCGCCTCGGTCGATGCCAGCGATCCGACCGATCCGCAAATCTCCTGGGACGAAGACCCCACGCTTCACGCGCCGGAGATTCCTGATCGCCCGACCGTCGTCTATCCCGATTCCACCACGGGCGCGACGACGGTCCTCACCGATCCCTACACGTCGCAGACGCCGACAGTCACGACGTCCGATCCGGACACGTATACGCTGACCAAGGCGACGGTCTACTACACGGCGCCGGCCGAACCGGCCGGTCCGTTCACCGTCCGCACCACGCCGGCGGCCCTCAAGTTCGATTTCGGTCCCGGCCCCGTGGGCGCTGGCTACACGCAGATCCTCGAAACCACTGCCTACGATCCGACGGCCGGCTACGGTTGGGGTGACATCGCCAAAGTCGCCTCGCGCGACCGCGGCGGCGACGATCCGCTCGCCCGAGATTTCTGCATCCCCGCCGGCACGCCGTTCTATGTCGATCTCGCGAACGGCTATTACGAGGTCACGGTGCTCACGGGCGACACGATCGGCAAATCGAGCATGGCGGTGCGCACGGACGGCGCGCTCGAATTCTACGCCCTCAACGCGCCCGCCGGCACGGCGCGCAGCGACACGTTTCGCTTCAAGGTTACCCGCGGCCGTCTGCGCCTCGAGTTCTTCGGCTCCGTCTGCCACGTCAATGCCATCACGATCACGCCGACGCCGCAGAGCGAACTCGATAAGACGACCATCTATCTCGCGAGCGATTCCACCGTCGCGAAATACGATCCCGAGGTCTATCCGCTGACCGGCTGGGGCGTGCCGCTGCAGGACTACTTCACGTCCGACGTCGTCGTTTCAAACCAGGCCAAGCCTGGCCGCAGTTCGAAGAGTTTCTTCGAGGAAGGCTCGCTGGCGGCGATCGACAACACGATCAAGGCCGGCGACTACCTTTTCGTGATGTTCGCGATCAACGACTCGGCGGACGACAGCAGCAACCGCAAGACGAAGCCCGAGAGCTCGTTCAAGGCCTACCTCCGCCAATACGTGAGCGTCGCCCGCGCAAAGGGCGCCACGCCGGTCTTCGTCACCGCGCAAATCAAGCGCACCTACGACCTGTGGGGCCGGTTTTTCAACAGCGTGCAGGGCTACCCGCAGGCGATGCGCGATCTCGGCGCCGAACTCGGCGTGCCCGTCGTCGACCTCAACCGGCTCAGCATCGGCTTCCTCACCGCCATCGGCCCCGACGCGGCGAGGAACACCTACATGTATTTCCCCGCCGGCCAGTATCCCGGCTGGCCCAACGGCGATTCCGACTACATCCACCTCCAATACAACGGCGCCAACCAGATGGCGCGGCTCGTCACGCAGGGCATCCAGGAGATCAACCTCCAGCCGCTCGCGTCGCACATCGTCGATTCCCTGCCCTTCCCCGATCCGCACAAGGGCGTGGCGCTGCCCGCCGACGCCACGGTCGCGTTCGACAGCAAGGGCTTCGAACCCCTTGACTACCTGCCGCTGCAACCGCTCGCCGGCCAGCGCGGCTGGCAGCAGGACGGCGGCAGCGACGGCACCGTGCTCACCAACGATCCCGCCGACGGCCAGCAGGCCGTGCGCATCATGCGCCTCGCCGGCGCAACCGCCGACACGCTTTGGTGGGTGAGTCCGGCGCTCGCGCCGGACGCCAGCCCCAGGCTCGCCGGCATCTCGACCGACCTGCGCGTGAACACGAGCGGCTTCGCCACCGGACCGGCCTTCGGCCTCGAAGCCTATGGCGGCGGCAAACTCATCGGCGGCTTCGCGCTCGATTCGAGCACCGGCGACCTGCTCTACCTCAACGCCCAAACCGGCGCCCCGACGCGCACCGGCGCCGTCCTCACACGCGACGTCTATCACCACTACACACTCGCGATCGACTGCCGCCGCAAGCACTACTCGATCTTCGTCGATGACCTGCTCCTGCAGACGGAAAAATTCGCCGACAAGGACGCCACCGGCCTCACCGCCGCCCCGATCACGGCCTACGCCACCGATCCCGACACCGCCACCGTCGCGACCGGCACCGCGTATTTCGACAACTACATGATCGTGACCCGCTGAGTTGATTCGCCCCCGGGGTATCGATGGCACAACGCGCACCGCTTTACGGTGCGCGTTTTCTTTGGACTTGGACCAGCAACCCGGGCCGAGACTGAACGCCCCTCGCATTTTCCTTCTCCCACGGGCCGGCAGGCAAACAACTGATCACATCGACGCGCATTGGGAGCAAAGCTGGCCGGCCGGAGGTATTCATGCCCTGCCTACCCACCACCCTTTCGTGTCATTTCGTGGGTGAACTCTTGTCTGCGTAGGCCGACTCGGGCGCTTCCTGCAATTGGGCGCGCACCTCGGCCGGGATCGGCTGGGCGGTCATGCCACCCTGGGCGTCGGACGTCACGCAGACCGCCGTGACTTCGCCGGTCGCGACGATCTCGCCGCCCTTGCGAAACTGGAAGAGATAGGTGACCGAGCGGGTGTTCAGCTTCTTCACGAACAGCTTCACTTCCACGGTGTCGTTGAAACGCAACGGCGCGCGGTAGGAACAACTGACATTGACCCGCGGCCAGCCAACGACCTGGCCCGGCACGAAGGAAACGAGCGGGAGCCCGAGCGAGCGATAGAGGGCGGTCTCGCACGCCTCCATCCAGCGGAAGAAATTTGAGAAATGCACGATGCCCGCCATATCGGTCTCGGCGAACTCCACCTGGCGCGTGATGCTGAACTCGGAAGGCATGGCGCGAGGATTCCCCAGCATCCCCGCCGTGGCAATGCCGTTCAGAGGCGGCTTGAGTCGCCCAGACCGGCCGCTAATCTCGCCGCCCATGAACTTACTATCCCGTATTTTCGTTGTCGGCGGCCTGCTGGTCGCCTCGCACGCCTTCGGCGTCGAAGCCTTTGAGGGCAAGGTCAGTCTCGCCCTGACCTCAGACAAGGGCCGCGTTCAGAACATGGACTATTCCATGAAAGCCCAGAAGCTGCGCATGGACATCAACGCCGAGGGGCACCAGATGAGCACCATCATGGATCTGGCCAAGCTGGAGATGCTCATGCTCATGCCGGAACAGAACATGTATATGGTCATGCCGATCAAGAAGCCGGTCGAAAAGGCCGTGCAGCAGGCCGGCGAATCGACCGCCGAAATCGAGCGCACGGGCAAGACGGAGAAAATCCTCGGCTACACCTGCGACCAGATCCTCGTGAAGGACAAGGGCGCGGTCACCGAGATGTGGGTCGCCACGGACCTGGGCACCTTCATGGGCCTGGGCGGCGGCGGCCCGATGGGCGGCGGTGGCGGCGGTATGGGCGCCATGTTCGGCGGCGGCCGCAAGGGCGGCGGCTCCGCGGGCGCGAAATGGGAGGAGGTGCTCAAGGGCAAGGGCGGCTTCCCGCTCCGGGTAATTTCGCACGATGCCAAGGGCAAGGAGACCTTCAAGATGGAAGCCACCAAGATCGAACCCGGCTCGCTGCCGGATTCACTGTTCGTGCCGCCGGAGGGATATCAGAAGTTCTCCATGCCGAACATGGGCGGCATGTTCAACGGCGGTTGAGGCGATTGAAAATGCAGGCGGGGTGCCCTCGCCCCGCTGGCTTCAGTCTCGCACCATATGCCTCGCGGGGTGAGGGCACCACGCCCACAAAAACACTTCAAACAAAAGGCCGGGCGAAACGCCCGGCCTTTTTGTGTTCGTAGCTTGAAGTCCGGCTCAGTTGCCGATCTTCAGAAGTTCTTCGGCGGTCCACGGGGCCGTGCGGCCGGCGAGTTCGGCGCGGATCTTCGTCACGGTCTCGGGTTTGACCTCGGGGGCTTTGTTGCCCCACTCCGAGCGGACGTAGGTCAGGGCGTGGGCGATCTGGTCGTCCTTGAGCACCGAGCCCAGCGGAGCCATGGCGCTGTTGAAATCCGTGCCCGAAACCTTGATCGGACCGTTCAGGCCGAGCAGCACGATGCGGATGACGCGCTCCTCGGGTCCCTGCGCCCAATCCGAGCCGGCCAGCGGGGGGAACGCGCCGGGCACGCCCATGCCGTTGGCTTGGTGGCAGGTGATGCAGGTGTTCGAGAAAACCCGCTTGCCGAGATCGCGCGGGGTGGCCACGGCCACCTTGAGGGCGCCGGGGGCTTCGCGGCTCGCGTGGTCGTTGTAGACCAGCGGGTCGAAGCGGATCGAATAGTGCACGAGGTAGGTCGAGCTGAGGAAGATGGCGGTGCACATCAGGCCGAGCAGGCCGAGCGGCAGGAACGGATAATGGCCCGCCTTGACGGGCTTCGCGTTGCGCAGCTGCGCGTGGACCTGCTGGATGCTGTCGTCGCTGGCGCAGGCCTGCTCGAGGCGGAAGTTCTTGTCGGGTTCAGCGCTCATCTTAGTGGCCGCCCTCCTTCGGGGTTTCCGCGGGAGCGTTCCGGCTCTTCTCGATGGGATAGTCGTAGGTGTCCTTCAAACTCAGGAGATAGGCGACGAGCTCGCGGGCGCGCGCGGTCGGCACGACCTCGTAACCGGCGGGCGGCGCGGCCTTGCCCGTGATCTTCACGGCGTAATCGGAGGGCTGGCGGCCGGCGGTCGGGTGCACGTCAAACAGGAAGGGGTAGGCGGGCATGTTCGTGCCGGGGGCCACGGACTGCGGGGCATAGAGCAGGCGGTAGAAATACTCCGCATCCACGCCGGCGTGCAGGTCGGCCGAGCCCGCGTTGCGCAGGTCGGGACCGAGGCGGCTCGAGCCGAAGAGGACGGTCTGGTCGCGGATGTAATCGCGGGCGTAGCCGCCGCGGGTGCCCCACTTGCGGGCGAGGTCGGCGCCGAAACCCTCGCGGCGCACCTGCTGCGTGTGGCAGGTGACACAACCGAGATCCTGGTAGACGAGGAGACCCTCGTGGGCGACGCCGGACATGGGCTGGGGATTGATCGTTTCCTCCACCGGATCCTTGAACTGGCCCAAGCTGCCGAGCTGCTGCTGCGCCGCCAAGAGGAGGCCGGCCCAGGAAAGGGCGAGCGCGAGGAATACACCGAAGAAAAGGATGAGACCGTTTTTCATGCGTGGCCCTCCGGCGCCGCCTCGGGCAGGCTGAGGTCAGGAGGATTGCGGAATTCCGCGTGGGCGGTGCCGCGCGAATTGATCGGGCTGGCAATCCAGATGAAGTTGATCAGGAACGCGAGATGGCCGATCAACAGCAGGCCGAGCACGACCGACTGCCAGGCGAACCAGAACGTCATGGCCCGGGTGATCTCGCCGAACGCCACTGTGCCGTTGTTCAGCAGCTGGCCCTGCTGCCAGCCAGCGGCGGCCAGGCCGACGGTGAGCAGCACGACGCCGAGGATGGTGGCGCTGACGTGCGCCCGGACCAAGGCCGGCGAACGCCATTCGCGCTCGGTCAGGCGCGGCAGGATGAAGTAGGCGGCACCAAACATCGCCGTGGAGAAGCAGGCGTAGAAAACGAGCCAGTCGCGCAGGACCGCGAAAAGCGTGAACTGGGCGATCTCCGCGACCGCGTGCAGGGAGAGCGCGAAATTGCAGACCGAGGCGAGGATGAATCCTACCATGCTCACGAGCATGAAGCGCAGGGTGACGCTGCCGCCGAGGGCGCGGTAACGGCCGGCGAACGTGCCGAAGAGATTCAGCGCGATGATGACCACCGGCACGAGGAGGAGGAAGTTGGCCACCGTGCCGACGGTCGGGATCCACACGGGCACCGGCGCACCGATGAGCCGGCTGCCGCCGGCGAAGGCCGTGGTGACGACGAGCCACCAGAAGGCCCGGGGCGCGAAGTAGTAGTTCGAAACGGGTTTGCCGAGAATCTTGGGCAGGAAGTAATACGCGGCGGCCAGCGCGATCGGGATGAACCACAGCCCGTAAAGCCCGTGCACATACCACGCGTTGACGATCGGCTGCAGCACCCCGCGCACCGGGGTGTGGAACAGCATCAGCTGCGCCACGGCGTAGAGCCACGGAAACCAGAACGCCGCGCCGAAGAGATACCATTGCGAGGCGAACACATTCTCGGTGTTGCGGATGCTGAAGGTGGTGACCGCCCAGGCGCCGATCAGGGCATAGGCCGCGAGCAGAATCAGCGTCACGAAGCGCGGCATCTCGAGCAGCTCGAAGGAGGTCGAGTAACCGCCGAGGATGCCGAGCACGCCGAGGGTGATCCCGAGGTTCCAGAACTTGGCGGCGACGAACAACCAGCCGCCGTGACGGAGGGTGGTCGCGGATAGGCGGGCCATCAGCCAGAGGCCGAAGGCGAAGGCGGCGTTCATGCCCCAGCCGTAGACGAGGGCGTTCTGGGCGGCGGGGGCGATGCGACCGTGGGTGAACCAGGCGCAGTCGGAAAGAAACGCGGGCGTGTGCAGCTGGATGGCGGCGATCAACTGGAGCGCGCCTCCCAGCAGGAGCCAGAACAGCGCCGAGGCAAAGAAAACGAGCACCGGCCATTTGGCGGAGGCGTCGATTTCCATCTGTTCCGTGCGGTCGTTGTGTGCAGAGTCAGTCATCGGCAAGGGTTATTTCTTCGCGTGCTCCTGGACGGTGAGCTCGATGGCCCGGTCGATGGGCAGGCGCACGACGCCGGCCTTCTGGTCGATCCAGCCGTAGGTGGTCAGGGCTTCATGCTCCTTGGCGCGGTGATCCAGCAGGAGCGCCTTGCGCTCATCCGGTGTCAGGACGCCGGCGACCTTGTCCACGGGCGCGAGGGCGCGCGGCGTATAGACCTTGCGGACGAGCCAGCCAAAGAGGGTGAAGCAGAGCAGCACGAGGATCGTGGTGAACACGGGCGTGCGATGCGGGAAGGAGAAGTTGGAGGAGGAATCGCTCATGGCGCGGTGGCTTCGTGGTGCGTGAGGGACTCGACGATGCGCGGGTCGCGGACGGGAATCAGCCGGGCGGTGGCGAAGCTGCGCAGGTAGGCCCAGACGCAGATGCCGCCGACGCCAGCGACCGACGTCAGCACCCAGAGGAGATTGAGCGAGAGGAACGGCAGCGGCTCGCCCGCGGCATCCTTCAGGGCCGGCAGGACGTTGTAGCAGATGTCGACCAAGATGATGGCCGCGACCCACACACTGATGATCAGGGCCGGCCGGCGATTGGCCTTCAGGCGGTAGAACAACCACGCGATGAACGGCACGAAGAAATGGCCGAAGAGCAGCACCAGGCCGACATACCACCAGTCGCCGGACTCGCGGATGTTATACCAAAAGGTCTCCTCGGGAACGTTGGCGTTCCAGATGAGGAAATACTGCGAGAAGGTCACGTAGCCCCAGAACACGACGAAGGCAAAAGCCAGCGCGACCAAGGCGTGGAAGTGTCCGGTATTGAAAATGCCCTTGTAATCGCCCCGGGCATATAGCCAGCAGGTGATCACCACGGCGAAGGCGAGCGCGGACCGCATGCAGTTCGCAAAGAACCAGACGCCATACATCGTGGAGAACCAGTGATACTCGAGGCTCTTCATCCAGAAAATGGCCGCCGCCGTCAGGGAAAGCGCGGTCAGGACCAGGCCCATCGCCGCGGTCTTGCGGTTCATGAAGGTCCATTTGGGATCGCCATCAATGTCCTGCGTGAAAGAGGCCTTGCGCAAGCGGGCGGAAAGCCAGCACCAGATGCCGAAGAACAGCAGCGACATGGCCACCAGCATGTTCCGGTTCAGGAAAACCGCCTTCTTTTGATAAAGCATATCCGCGCCCACGGTGCCATGTCCGTGGATGGAATGGGACAGGTCGGTCCAGGGCCAGACCAAGCCAGGCTTGATCCAAGTGGAAAGGAGCAGCGGCAGGAACAGCAGCAGCAGCCACGGAAAGGCGGCCAAGCCATGTTCCCACTGACGGCGGATGACGGTGGACCAACCGGAGTCCATGATGTGATGGATGAAGATCAACAGCAGCATCCCGATGCAGGCGGCCACCCAGTAACAGACAGCCACCAGATAGGCCAAGGCGACATAGGACGGCGAGGAAACCGCGAAACCCAGCGCGGTGAGGGCCAGGCCGGCCAGACCGGCATACAGGAATCGGTTCGCCAACACGGCGATCGGCGCGGGGGTGGAAGATGAAACGGCGGATGCGCTCATTTGGTTTTCAACAACGCCTCCTTGGCAGCGGGGTCACTCACGTCATCGATCCTGCCCTGGTGGGCACGCTGCAGGGCGCGCACATAGGAAATCACGGCCCAGCGGTCGTCGGGGGAGAGCTTGTCCGCGTAGGGCATCATCGTGTTCTTCCCCTGGGTGATGGTGTTGAAGATCTCACCCTCCGCCATGTTGCGGAGACGGTCGTCATGGTAGGTCGGGGTGGCGACCATGCCGTAGGACTTGGTGATGCCGTTGCCGTCGCCCAGCGGACCGTGGCAGGGTGCGCAATAGACATTGAAGCGGTTCTGGCCGCGGCGGACCACGGCCGCGGTGACCTCGATCGGAAAGCCGCGGGCGAAGGTGCCGTCGGGATTCTTGCCGGCATAGCGGAAGTCGTCGGCGCGGAGGTAGGAGGGATCGTGAAACGGGCTTTGCATGACTTTCCCTTGGTTGTCGCGCTCGACCTCGACCCCGCGGCCGCGCCCATAGGGCACGGTGCCGGGCGGGATCGGCCGGTCGGCGCGGCCATCGGCAAAGAACTTGGATTCGGCCTGCGGCTTGTATTTGGCCTGACGGTCCATGTCGGGAAACACCTCGATCGGCGGGCGGGTGGAGCGCATGCCGCGGAAGCCCATGACGGAGAGCAGGAGCACGACGAGGAAGGCGAGCGTGTAGTAGGCGTAACGCATCTTATTCGTCGATTGCGGCGATATCCTTGCCACCGGCCTGCTCGAGCAGGCGGCGGGTCTGGGCCGGGTTGAATTTCGGGTCGGTGGCCTCGATCACAATGAAGAAGCGGTCGTCGCTGGCGCGGACGAACTGCGGCGCCTTCAGCACCGGATGGTAGTGCATCGGCAGCTTGTTCAGGAGAAACATGCCGGCGATGGTCGCGAAAGCGGTGAAGAGAATCGTCAATTCGTAGGAAATCGGGAAGGCAAACATCGGGCTGAAGTAGGGCTTGCCGCCGACGACGAGCGGATACTCGTAGGCATTGGCCCACCAGATGAGTGTCATGCCGGTGCAGAAACCGGTGATGCCCCCGACGAGCGAGAAGCGCGGCACGTGCGAGCGGCGCATGCCCATGGCGGCGTCGAGCCCGTGCACCGGGAACGGGGTGATGGTATCCCAGCGGGAGTAGCCGGCATCGCGCACCTGCTCGCAGGCGCGATATAGCTCGGGCGTGGTATCGAAGGCGGCGACGAGTCCGTAGGTCTTGTTCATGGTCGTGCTCCGCTGCGGTTAGTGCCCGGACCCATGCGGGTCAGCCTGGGGAATGACCGCCTTGATCTCCGACATCGGCATGAGGGGGACAAAACGGATGAAGAGCAGGAAGAGGACGGAAAACACGCCGAACGTGCCGAAGAACGTGAAGATTTCCACGATGGACGGGGAATAATAACCCCAGCTCGACGGCAGGAAATCGCGGGCGAGCGAGGTGGCGATGATCACGAAGCGCTCGAACCACATGCCCACGTTCACGAAGATGCACAGGATCCAGACCAGCGTGGTGTTCTCGCGGACCTTCTTGAACCAGAAGAACTGCGGCGTGATGACATTGCAGGTGACCATGATCCAGTAGGACCAGGCGTAGACGCCGAACGCGCGGTTGATGAACGCGAAGCCCTCATACGGGTTCGCGCCATACCACGCGATGAAGAACTCCATCGAGTAGGCGTAGCCGACCATGGTGCCCGTCGCCAGGGTGATCTTGCACATGCAGTCGATGTGATACTGCGTGATGACATCCTCCAGGCGATAGATGGCGCGCAGCGGCAGCATGAGCGTCATGACCATGCCGAAGCCGGAGAAGATGGCGCCCGCGACGAAATACGGCGGGAAGATGGTCGTGTGCCAGCCGGGGATCAGCGCCACCGCGAAGTCGAACGACACCACGGTGTGCACCGAGAGCACCAGCGGGGTCGCGATGCCGGCGAGGATGAGGTAGGCCATCTCGTAGTTGCTCCAGGCGCGGTTGGAACCGCGCCAGCCCATGGCGAAGAAGCCGTAGATGCGCGCCCGGAGGACGTTGCCGGCCGCGGTGAAGCGGTCGCGCATCGTGCCGAGGTCGGGGATGAGGCCGACATACCAGAAGAGCACGGACACCGTGCCGTAGGTCGAGACCGCGAAAACGTCCCACTCCAGCGGTGAGCGGAAATTCTGCCAGATGCCGTTGGCGTTCGGGAACGGGAAGAGGAAGCCCGGCAGGACGGCGAACCAGATGCGGCCGACGTGAAAGACCGGGAAGATCGCGGCGCACACCACCGCAAAGATCGTCATGGCTTCGGCCGGGCGGTTGATGGAAGTGCGCCACTTCTGACGCAGGAGGCAGAGGATGGCCGAGATGAGCGTGCCGGCGTGGCCGATACCAATCCAGAACACGAAGTTGACGATGTCCCACGCCCAGTTGACCGGGTTGGCATGACCCCAGACACCGACACCGGTGGCGACCAGGTAGGTCAGGCCGGCGACGGTGAACGAAGCCACGAAGGCGGCGACGCCAAAGCACCACCACCACCACACGGGCGTCTGGCCTTCCACGATGCCGCAGACCTTGTCCGTGATCCAATGGAAGTCGCGATGGTTTTCGACGAGCACGCGCCGCGGCAGCACCGCGGGCTTGACCTCGGCGAGAATGGCGGGGGCGGGATGATCAGAGGAGTGAGCGCTCATCAACCATTCCCTCCATGTTCGGTCGTCGATTTTTCCGGTTTGGCCCCGGACCCGGCGTCAGGCGCGGGGTGATTCTTCTTGTTATACTCCACCCGGCTGAGCGGGAGCGCGGCGTAATCAGGCATGTGCGGATTCGGATTGCGCAGCTTGCCGAGGTAGGTCGTGCGCGGGCGAATATTGAGATAGCCAAGGACGGCGTAGGTGCGCTCCTGGGCCTTGGCCCGGGAGACGGCGCTGTTCTCGTCCTTGATGTTGCCGAAGACGATGGCCTCGACCGGGCACACCTGCTGGCAGGCGGTCTTGACCGTGCCGTCGGGTATTTCCACCTCGCCGCTGGCGCCGGCCAGACGCAACTGCGCGATCTTGGCCTGCTGCACGCGCTGGACGCAGTAGGTGCACTTCTCCATGACACCGCGCATGCGCACGGTGACGTCCGGGTTTTTGACCATTTTGACCAGTTCCGGCATCTCGCTCTGATGGCCGAGCGGGCCCATGTAGAGGGCGTCGGTGGCGCGCTTGTTGAAGTCGAAGAAATTGAAGCGCCGAACCTTGTAGGGACAGTTGTTCGCGCAATAGCGGGTGCCGATGCAGCGATTGTAGGCCATGACGTTGATGCCTTCCTCGTCGTGCACCGTGGCGTTGACGGGGCACACGGTCTCGCACGGGGCGAGCTCGCAGTGCTGGCACGTCATGGGCTGCATCGAAACCTGGGGATCCTCGGGCAGGATCTTGTTGCCATCCGCACCGAAAGCCGCTGCGTCGGCCTGGCCGTCCGAGTAGTAGCGGTCGAGGCGGATCCACTGCATCTCACGGCCGCGGAGGACCTGGTCCTTGCCGACGATCGGGATGTTGTTCTCCGCCTGGCAGGCGATGATACAGGCGTTGCAGCCGATGCAGGTGTTGAGGTCGATCGACATGCCCCACTGGTGGATGCCGGTGAAATTCGGCGTCTCATACAGCGAGTTTCCTCTGGGCAGTGACTTCTGCACCGCCTGCGAATTACCGCCGTGGATCCGCGCGAGATAAGCTTGCTCGCTTTCGCCGGGGCGTTTTTGGCCCTCCGTCCCAAGCACCACGGGCGTCTCCGCCTCCATGCCGATCTCGGCGACAAATCCCGGAGTTTCCTTGAACTCCTCAAAGTTGGCCTCGCGCACAATGCCGCGCCCTTCCATCGACCAGTGTTCCTGGGTGTTGGCGAGCAGCGTGCGTTCGTTGGTCTTGATCAGCTTGGCGCCGGTAATGAAGCCCAGGCCGTCACTCGTGCGGATAGCGTAGGCGTCGAAACCCGTGCCCGTGCCGATGTGGCCGGAAGCCGTGCGGCCATAGCCCAGCGGGAGCACGATGGTGTAATTCGACAGACCCGGCTGGATGTGCAGCGGCCCGCGCAGGGTGCGGCCATTCACCGTCACCTCGCCGATAAAGGCATTTTCCTTGCCCACCACAAAATCGGCCTCTTCCACTCGCGCCACCTGGAGCAGGCTGCCGGCGGGATAAATGCCGAGTTCCCGGCCCAGACGCGGACTGACCAGAATCGCGTTGTCCCACGAGATCTTGGTCATGGGATCCGGACACTCCTGGAGCCAGCCGTTGTTGGCGAAGCGGCCGTCGTCCATCTTGTGATCGGTGACGAAACGGACCTCGAGATTGTTCTGGGAGAGAGTGACGGCGGCGGGAACCTTCGAGAAGTCGAAGTTCAGATTGCCGAGGGAAACATCGGCCACCGGGTAGGCGGAGCCTTCGAGCAGACCGTCGTGGAGGAACTTCTCGAAAGCCTTCTTGGTGTCGCCGCTCGTCAGCCGTCCGATGGTCGTGAAGACCTGCGCGTAGGCGTCGGGATTCTCCTCCCCGGCCAGACGGGCGAGCAACTCGACCTCGGAAAGACCGTTGAAGAGCGGGAGAATCATCGGCTGGACCGGCACGATGGTGCCGTCGACCGTGCGGGCGTCGCCCCACGACTCGAGGTAGTGCGTCGCGGCGAGGTGCGTGCCGGCCAACGCGGAGGTCTCGTCGTCGTAATAGCCGAAACGGATGACATCGGGCACCGACTTCAGCAGCGCGCCGAAATCCAGATCGGCAGGCGCGTTGTAGGCGGGGTTGCCGCCGAGCACGATGAGTGTCTTGACCGTGCCGCCCTTGATGGCGGTGGCGAGGGCCGTGATCGTCGAGGCCGACGGGGCGTCGACGGCGACGAAGTCGATCGTCTTGCCGATGTTGCCGAGCTTCGCGTTGATGGCGTAGGCCAGCGTATGGACGTAGGCGGGCTGATGGGCGCCGGCGACCACGAGGCTCTCGCCCTTGTGCGCCAGCAGGTCCTGGGCGCATTGCTCGATCCACTGCGGGTTGACGTCGAGCTTGTCGTTCAGAATGAACGGATCAAATTGGGCGCCATCACCGTGCACCTTCTTCGCCAGCGCGGCGGCAAGCGCCAGCATGTGGTGGCTGGCGATGCGCAGGCGGTGATCGGCCATGCTGCCGGTGAGCGAGAAACCGCTCTCGGCGACGTAGAGCCGGTTCATCTCGTCGGTCGGCTTCGACACGCGACGGCCCTTGGCGAACTCGCGGGCGTAGTAGAGCGCGCCGGCTTCGGCGTGGAAGAAATCGGCGTCGAGGCTGACGATGCGCTTGGCCTCGGCGAAGCGGTAGACCGGCTTCACGTTCTTGCCGAACGCGGCCTGGGCGGCGGCGATCGGCGGCTCGTCCTGCACGGGCTCGTATTCGGCCCAGATGGCGCGCGGGAAGGTTGCTTTCAGTTTGGCGAGCAGCCGCGCCCGCGTCGGCGAGGCGGATTCGTCGGCGAGGAAGGCGAGGCCTTCGCCGTTGCCGGCGTAGGTCTTGTTGATGCCGGCCAGAATGTCGTAAACCTGGCCGTTGCTCAGCGTCGCGCCGCCCTTGGAGTGGGTCGTGGTGCGCTCCGGATCATAGAGATCGAGCACCGAGGCTTGGGCGAGCAGGCTGCTAGCGCCGCCGTGGGGCGCGTAGGTCGGGTTGCCCTCGAGCTTGGTCGGGCGGCCCTGGTGCGTCTCGGCCAGCAGCGGAATGGCGGACTTGCGCAGCGGCATCGCCGTGGCGAAATAGAGCGGGAGTCCCGGGACGGTGTATTCGACCGACTTGCCGTAAGGCAGGATGTGCGATTCGGGGCGGCGGCAACCGGCGAGGCCGAGCCCGCCAAGGGCGAACGACGCCGCCATCAGGCGCATGAACTGCCGGCGATCGACGCCGTCCATAGAGGAGGCGCCTTCGGGGAACTCGCGGGCGAGGTGCTCGCGGAAACCCGGCGTGTCGGCCAGCTCGTCGAGGCTGCGCCAGTATTTCGGGCCGTTCAGCTCGCGTTGGGCGGGGGCGGAGTGATCAAATTTGCGTTTCATCAGCGATGGCAGCCGGAGCAGCTTTGCGGCGGATTGAGCTTCCAGTCGTGGACGTAGCCTTTCGCCTGTTCGAGTTTGCCCTGCTCGGCGAGCGTGAGGGAATCAAGGTTGAAGACATCCTCCGGGTTGCGGATGCGTTGCGCGGGGTTGCGGTGGCAGTCGAGGCACCAGCTCATGCTGTGGGGCTGAGCGTGGTAGACGGTGGTCATCTCGTTGACCTTGCCGTGGCACTCGACACAGCTGACGCCGCGGTTCACGTGGACGGAGTGGTTGAAATAGACGTAGTCGGGCGTCTGGTGGATCTTCACCCACGGCACCGGTTCGCCGGTCTTGTAGCTCTCGCGCACCACGGCGAGCAGCGGGCTGGCCGGCTTGACGATGCTGTGGCAGTTCATGCACGTCTGCGCGGCGGGCAGGCTGGAGGTGCCGGATTTCTCCACCGCGGCGTGGCAGTAGCGGCAATCCATGCCGAGCTGGCCGGCGTGCAGGCTGTGGTCGAACGGAACGGGCTGCACCGGCTGGTAGCCGACGCGCAGGTAGGCCGGCGTGGCGTAATAGGTGATGCCAGCGGCCGCGACACCGCCCAGCACCAACAGGAAGATCACGATCTGCAGGGGCAGCGCGTTGGCCGATTTAGGGAAAATATTGGACATGATGGCCGGCGATGGTTCGCGTGGTGACCGACAGGGTCAGCAGCTGCCTTCCTTGCGTGACACAGCCCGCTGTTCGGGGCGAAGCGCGATGGGCGCACGGGTGGAGCTGGGAGTGCCAGCCGACTTCGTCAACAAAGCCGGGGCGATGCCCATGGCGGCCAGCAGGCCACCCAATTTGCCAAAAAATGATCTGCGCGAGCTATGCGGACTCAAGGTGTGTGTGCGGTTCAAATTCCCGCCAAAGCAAAGAACCCGACCAACCAATGTAAAACAAATTTTAGAGCGTGTTGCTTTATCCCGCCATTATTAGTGTCACATCCCTGCAACGCAGGCGCACACGCGTGCGGACTTATTGATGGTCCTTCGTCAAACCCTCCCCGCGGGGAGGCCGAATCCAGTCTGGAATCAGGGTTGGGCGCCGATTCTCTCTTCGCCCGGCCGTCCGCGCAGGAAATTCCGGACTTCCGGCTCCACTTGAGACGTCAGCCGAGTCATTTCCGCCCCCGAATAGAGCCAGATGGTCAGTTCCCCCACCCGCTCCCGGCCGGACGGCTCGCCAAAGCGGCTGAGCAAGGCGGCTTCATCCAAGCCGTCGGTGATGATGAACGAATACTCCGGCCGGCGCAGCCGCCGGGTCGCGGGATCGGACTCGTAGAACCAAAAGGCATTGTTGTTCCAAAAGCTTACGGTGGCCTGCGGACGGAGCGCAAACAGCCGCACGGGGGTATGCGTAAGGGTGTTGATCGCATGCGCATGCCAATAATCGCTCAGCCCGTGTCGGAGTTGGCGGCGCGAAAGAAATTCGTCCAATTGCGCCTGTTGTTCCGAATAAGGCCAGCGCAGGGCGGTCACGTGGATCCGGGGCGCAGCCAGAGCAATCAGTCCAATCCAAACAACCCCAGTGCCGAGCAACGCGCGCAAATCCCCGCCCCAGCGGGAAACCGCCGGCAACAGCCACGCCAGCGCGAGCCAACCCGGCCACACCAGCCACGGCAGGATGTAGCGCACATGCTGCGCGTCGCGCCAATACGCGGTCACCAACGGCATCAAGGTGGTCGCCGCCAGTCCCGCCAGACCGAAACCAAGGACGAGTTTCCGCGAATCACCCACCCGGCCCTGCTGCCGGCATTCACGCCGCCACAAAAAACCAACCACGAGCAGCGCGGCCAGTGCCAGGACGAGCAATCCCCACGCCCCGGGGACGAAGGTGGCGAGCAAATCGCGCCCGAACGCCGCGGTTGCGCCGCCGATCGCCGACGGCGTGGGCACATAGCGCACGACTTTGGAAAAACTGAACCAACCGGTCAGCGCCAGTGCGACCCGCACCACGGCAACCAAGCCCAGCGCCAACAGGAGTGTCTTCCCATAGGCCAGCAAGCGGGGCTGACGCCATTGCCAACCGACCTGGGCCCACAGCCCCACGCCAAGTGGCAGGGCCGCTTGCGTGAGAAACAGCGTATCGGAGATCGATCCGAGAAAAAGCACCGCCAGCGCCACGATCCACCGGCCACGCGACAGCACGTCCTCCCCCGCCCCAGTCCAAAGGGCGAAATTCGCCAATCCAAGCAGAATCGCTCCACCGTGAAATCCCACCGTGCCCAGCAACCACAAATAATGCGCGTGATCCGTCACCGGTTGCCAAACCAGCAGGCCGTTCACCAAGGCAACGCCGCCGAGCCAGGCCGCCCAGCCGGCGCGCGTCGCGCATTGCAGCGACCATCCCGCGAGCACCGCGAGCGCCACGTAGGAGAAGACCACGTAGGCCGGCAGAATCGTGCCGGCGCCGCCGAGCACGCGCAGCACGACCGCCCCAGCCATGTCCGGGAACAGATACGGGGCGGAACTGAGCGTCCAGCCCGACAGCGGGTAGCGACAGGCGAGCACATCCTCGGCGAAAAGCTGCGGGTAGATGTAATCCGCGCTGAGCCACGGCTGGAAATAGCGGGCCGCCAGTGCGAGCGCCTGTCCGGCCACCGCCACCAAGCCCAGCATCCAGATGACAGCGGCCAGGCGGGACCTCGACATGGCGCGCCTCCTTCCCTTATGGCAAAAATTCGCCGTCGCGCATCGGCTTGATCTCGTCGCAGCGGTTGGCGATCTCGGGATTGTGCGTCACGAGCACCACGGCCTGGCCGTTTTCCTTCGCCAGTTTGGTCAACAGATCGAAAACGAGGGTGGAATTCTTGACGTCCAGGTTGCCCGTCGGTTCGTCGGCCAGGATGATCGCTGGCTGGTTGGCCAGCGCACGGGCCACGGCCACGCGCTGCTGCTCGCCGCCGGAAAGCTGCGTCGCGAGGCGGTGCGCCTTGTCCCCCAGCCCAACATCCGTCAGCAGGGCGTGGGCGCGCTCCGCCATCTGCGTCTCATCGAGCCGGCCGAGCTTGCGCATCGGCATCATGACGTTGTCGAGCGCCGAGAACTCCTGCATCAAGAAGTGAAACTGAAAGACGAAGCCGATGTGTGCGCACCGGGCCGCCGTCCGCGCGATGTCGCTGCTGTTGGACATGAGCTGTTCGCTGATCCAGATGGCGCCATCGTCGGGCTGGTCGAGCAGGCCGAGGAGGTAGAGCAGCGTGCTCTTGCCGCACCCCGACGGGCCGACGATGGCCGTGACGTTGCCACGCCGGGCCTCAAACGAGACGCCCCGCAGCACATGCACGCGGCCCTCGTCGTGCCCGAGGTAGCGGTGCAGTTTCTCGCAACGGAGCGCGATGTCGGAGCGGAGAGAAGCCATGGTCGTTACCCGGAAGTGCCGCGGATGATGTCGCCCGGCTCCAGACGGGCGGCACGGCGCGCGGGTATTACGGCGGCGGTCATGACGACCACCGCGGCAGTGATGGTTGCCACCACATAGTGCCAGATTGAAACGTAAACCTGGAAGGTGTCGGTGGTGAAGATCCCGCGAATGCGAATCGGCAACTTGGAAACACCATAGGTGACGCCGGCGCCCATGGCCCAGCCGCCGATCGTGCCCAGCACCAGAACGATCGCCCCGAGCCAGACAAAGATCCGCAAGATATCCTCCCGGGAGAAACCCATGGAGCGGAGAATCGCGATTTCCTTGGTCTTTTCGATGACGATCATCGCGAGCGTATTAAACATGCCCAAGCCCGAAATCAGAATGATCGTCGAAACCGTCAGAGCCGCGGATATCTGGAGCGCCTGGAAAGCCTGGAGCCAAGGGGCCTCGCGGTCCTGCCAGCTCTGCGCTCCGTGATGCAGCACCTGCTCCATCTGGGCGGCATCCTGAGGTGCTCGCTCACGGTCAAACAAAGCCACCTGGATGAACGAAGCGCCGCTGGTTTTCTTCAACAAGGACCGGGCCTCCCCGAGATGCATGTAGATGCGCACCCGGTCGATGTCGCTGACCCCGGTAAAGTAGATGGCCGAGACCCGATAGCGGCGCTGTTCGGTGTCGGCCTGAAGAATCAGGGAATCGCCCACGTTAAGGCGCAGCCGGTCGGCGAGCTGCTTACCCATCAGGATGCCCTGCGGGCTGCTTCGGAAGTCATCCAGGCTGCCGGTGCCGCGCGCAACCTGGTTCGCCAGGTCCGAGACCGCAAGGTGATCGTCCAGCCGGATGCCGTAGATCTTGGCGTTGTCGTTCTTGAATGAACTGTCGGCAATCACGGATCCTTCGAGCACGGTGGAGGCGCCCGAAACGTTACGGAAATTATGCAGCGCCTTGATGAGCAGTTCGGGATCCTCCACGCCCTCGACGTATTTCCGGCTCTCGCGATCGGCCGCCACCTCGAACTTGGTCGCGCCGGCGCCATGTCCCCCCGCCGCCATGGCGAAAATGGTGTCTTGAATCTTGTCCTCGATGCGGATGGCGCCGTTAGTCCCGAGTATCACCTTGATAAAGAAGTGCTCGAACCCGCTGGTCTGGGCCTGAGTAACGACGAAGAAGCCCACGCCAAAGATGATACCGGCCAGGCTCATCAGCATGGAGCGCTTGCGGGCCGTCAAAAAACGGAGGGCGATACGGAGGTTGGTCGACACGGCGCGCGGGCCCGACGGCGGTTAGTTGGAGAGAGGCTTCGTGCGCACGCGGTCACCTTCGCGAAAACGGTCCTGCTGCTCGACGACCACCTGTTCGCCCGCCTCCAACCCCGAGACGATCTCAACCTGATTCAGGCTATCGTAACCTTTCACGACCTTGCGTTGGTCTATTTTGCCACCGTTGACGACGTAGACATATTCGCCAATCAGCGCGCGGCGCGGAATGATGATCGCATTGGGCCGCTCGGAAATGATGATACTCACCTCCCCCGTCAGGCCCGGCAGGAGGACCCGCCCCGCGGGCAGCGCAACGTCGAGAAAGACGGTATAGCGCTGCGTGGTCGGATCCGCGGCCGGCAGGATCTTGGAAATCACCGCGTTGTATTGATCGGCCCCGAAGGTGAGGAAGCGCACACTCGCCTTCTGCCCCAACCGGATGGCCGCGAAATTTTCCTCGCTGATCTTCGCCTCGACGGTGCGTCCGACCGAGATGATGGTGGCAATGGGCGAATTGCTCCCGATGAGATCGCCCACGCGTGCCGTGACGTCGGTCACCACCCCGTCCGAAGGGGAGGCGATGGACATTTTTGACTTCTCGCGCCGCCTGGCGCTGAGGCTGTTCTCGAAATTCTCCAAAGCGAGGCGGTTGTTGACCTCGTCCAGCTCCATGCGCTGTTGCAGCTGCTGGTAGAGTCGCCTTTGTTTTTCGAACTCGGCGGCGGGATAGGCCCCCGCCTTGGTCTGTCGTTCAAGATTGTCCAGTGTGTCCTTGGCGTTCAGCACCTCCGGCCGGAGAGTGGAGCCGAGTTCGACTTTGCGCTGGGCCGCCGTGATTTCGTTTTTGATGCGCTCGATGTCGAGATCGACGTCACCGGTGTCGATTTGCACCAAGGCTTCATTCTTGGCCACGGACTTGCCAATTTCGAGTTCGCTGGAAATCACGCGTCCCTCGACCTCGCTCTTCAACACAATCGAAAACTCCGCCTTCACTTCGACCGTGCCGGGCACGGTGCGCACCGCCGGCCCCCGCACGGCCGCGACGACGAAGGCCACGGGACGCAAAGCATAGGCCACGCCCCACCCTATGAGGATCAACCCAAGGGCGACAAGGCCCAGTCGCATGCCCCAATTCATCGATTTCTTATTGGCGTTGCTCATGGGAGACTAATTGGCGGGTGCATAGGCAACCACCGGATCCTCCATGATCGTGCCGAGGAAATCGCCGACGCGGTTCAAATAGTCGCTCCGGCCATTGTAGGCGTAGAGTTGGGCATCAAACAGCGCGAGTTGGACTGTGTTGACGTCAGATTCAGAGATAACCCCCCGGGCGTATTCTTCCTTTTTCGATTTCAGGTTTCCCACGGCCGTGACCAAGGCCTGATCGGATATCGCCATTGCCCGGGCGGAAAAATTCAGGAGCCGCACCTGGCTTTGGGCCTGCTGGGCCAGCTGTTCCGTCAATGTCTTGTAGTCATTTTCCAACTGACGGCGCCGCGCCAGGGCGCTGCGTTGCGCCGCCCGGGAAGCGAATCCGTCAAAAATGCTCCAACTGACGGAAAAGCCGCCGAAAATCGAGTTCACCCGATACTTCTGCGCCACATTGAGGGAATAGCTTTGTTCGTCCTGGCTCGTCCCAAGCACCGCATTCAGCTTGGGGCGTAGACGTGTCTTTGTGATCGTGTAATTCAGTTTCTCAATATCCAGCTGCTGCCGCATGGCCCACGCTTCGGTCGTGGGTTTTTCCTTCTGGTTCAAATATCCAGTCAACAGCCGGTCGAATTCTTGGCTGCGATAGGCGACCGCCGGGATGGAATCGGGAATTGCATCGTCGGTGAGGAGCGAGCCACCGGAAAGACGCGCAAACGAGGTCTTTGCCATTTCGAATTCAAACTGCGCCCGTTCACTGGCGATCTGTGCTTGCTCGGCAGCCAGGCGAATGGCGAAGATTGCCGCGTCGGAAGTCTCCTTCTTGGCGAGGCGAATCTCTTCCTGCGCCAGTTGGCTCTTGGCGGATTTCAGGTAGAACGCGGCGCGCTTGACCGCGATTTTTTGCATGATGAGCTTCAGGTAGTCACTGCGCAGCGTCTGAGCGAGTTGGCGATAACCTTCCCGATACTGCCCTTTGGCAATGTTCGCTTGAATTTCGCCAATCTGGGCGCTGTTCCGCCGGTCACCCCAATGAAAAACCGGTTGGGTAACGGAAAAGTTGTAGGCGATCTTGTTGACGCTGAGCCGGCCGGAGAGGTCGGCCCGCGTATCGCTCGCTTTGTAGTAACTGGTATACCCACCAAGCGTCGGGAGCAGACCGGCCCGCGCCTGCTGCCGAGTGCTCTCCGCAATTTCCAGGTCCAACGACCGGTTAAGCATGGTTGGCGATTGCTGCACCGCTTTTTTCAGGATCTCATCGAGATCCGTAAACATGGTTTCCGGCAGTTGCATCCCTCCCGAAGCGAACACAGCGGCGGATAAACCCGCGATAATGAGTGGCAAGGCTGCAAAAAATCTCAGGGCTTTCATTTGTGGTAAGCGGAATGACAGGGCGCAGCAAAGCTAGTGCCTTGGCAATCAGGAAATTTTAGCGTGTCATCTAGCCCCCTCCACGGATCTGGCTCTGAAAAGCCTTTACTTGAACAGTCACCCAAGGCTTTAAACACCAACTACTCTTTCATCTGATGTTGCGCCGTGCCTTCCCCTTTGCCGCGGACCTCTGGACGCATCGCGAGTTGCTCTGGCAATTCACGCTGCGCAACGTGGAATTGCGCCACAAGGGCAGCCATTTGGGACTCATCTGGTCGATTCTGAATCCCCTTTTGATGCTGTCACTCTATGTTCTCGTCTTTGGCTACATTTTTGGCGGTAAGTTTGGTGTCCTGCCCAACGAGAGTTCAGCAGATTACGCGCTGGGCATTTTTCTCGGTCTAACCCTGTTTCATTTCGTCGCCGAGGTGCTTGGCATTGCGCCTAGCATCATTGTGGGCAATCCGAACTTTGTGAAGAAGGTGGTTTTCCCCTTGGAAATTCTACCTGCGGCCAATGTCGGCGGAGCCATTGTTCATCTTTTGATCAGTTTCGCGTTGGTGTTGGTCAGTATGGTCGTTTTCGGCATCAGTCTCTCGATCGGTTGGTTCTGGATGCCGGTCATCATCCTCCCAGTGGTTTTACTGGGGCTGGGAGTGGCATGGCTGGTCTCGGCCTTGGGGGTGTTTTTGCGGGACATCGGACAGGTCATGCAGTTTATCTCCACGGCACTGATGTGGGCCAGTGGAGTGTTTTTCTCCGCCCAACATTATCCGGCTGCGTGGCCTTACCTGCGCTACAACCCGCTGCTGCTCGCCATCGATCTCACTCGCGATGCGGTGCTGTGGGCCCGCCCTCTCAACTTTCACCACTTGTCATACCTGTATGCCGTTGGCTTCGCCGCGTGCTGGCTCGGCCACCTCGCTTTTCGGCGGATGAAACCCGCTTTTGCCGATGTCCTCTGAATTTAGGCCCGGCCCCGCCGGTCACATCTTCTGGCTTTTCGGCCTCTCCGGCGCCGGCAAAACCACGCTGGCCATGACTCTGCTCGAAGGCCTGCGGTCCCGAGGGATTGCGGTGCTGGCTCTGGACGGGGATGCCCTTCGCGCCGGCTTGTGTCGCGGACTCGGTTTTTCAGACAGCGACCGGGCCGAAAACCTTCGCTGCGCGGCCGAGGTCGCGAAGCTGGGCACCGCCTCCGGGCTTTGCGTGGTGGCCTCTTTTATCACCCCGCTGGAAAGCCAGCGCCAACTCGTCACCGACATTCTCGGCCCGCAAAATATCTCCTTCATTCACGTGAACGCCCCGCTCGCGGTCTGCCGCTCCCGTGACACCAAGGGCCTCTACGCCCGCGCCCAGGCCGGACAGGTGGCGCAGATGACCGGCTTGTCCTCGGCATTCGATCCCCCACGACACGCCGACCTCGTCATACCTACCGCTCAGCAAGATGTCGCCGCGTGCGCGGCCCGACTCCTGCAATTCGCGTTAGCTCGTCTAACCCCGCCCCAAAGCTGACCCGATCATGTTGCACCTGCAGCTCAGCCAGCTCGACCTGCTCGAACACGAGGCTATCCATATCATTCGGGAGGCAGCAGTGCAGTTTCCCCAGGCCGCGATCCTGTTCTCGGGCGGTAAGGACTCGCTGGTCCTCGCGGCCCTGGCTCGTAAAGCTTTCGCCCCCGCCCGGCCGCCCTTCGCCCTGCTCCATATCGATACCGGACATAATTTCCCCGAGACCCTCCTCTACCGGGACCGGATCGCGCGAGACTTCAGCTACCGGTTGATCGTGCGCTCGGTCCAGGACACGATCGACGCCGGCCACGCCGCAGAGGAGACCGGCCCCAACGCCAGCCGCAATGCCCTACAGACCACCACGCTGCTGGAGGCCATCACGGAGCTGCAACTCGACGCCGCCCTCGGCGGTGGCCGGCGCGACGAGGAGAAGGCGCGGGCCAAGGAGCGCATCTTCTCGCACCGCGACGCCTTCGGCCAGTGGGATCCCAAGAACCAGCGGCCCGAGCTCTGGAATCTCTACAACGGCCGCAAGCAGCATGGGGAGCATTTTCGTGTCTTCCCGTTGAGCAACTGGACCGAGCTCGACGTGTGGACCTACATCGAACGCGAACAGCTTCCGCTGCCTTCACTCTACTTCGCGCACGAGCGCGAGGTCTTCCTGCGGCAAGGCACCCTCCTGGCCGCCTCTGCCCACCTACCGCTGCAACCCGGTGAGTCGGCGCGCCGCGAGCGCGTCCGCTTTCGCACCGTCGGGGACATGACCTGCACCGGCGCCGTCCGCTCCGACGCCGTTACCCTCCCGGCGATTATCGCCGAGGTCGCCGCCGCGCGGCAGACGGAACGCGGCACACGCTACGACGACCGTCGCTCCGAAACCGCGATGGAAGACCGCAAACGCCAGGGCTATTTCTAAGCCGCACCACCATGGACCTCCTTCGGCTCATCACCTGCGGCAACGTCGACGACGGCAAGAGCACGCTTATCGGCCGCCTGCTCTACGACACCAAGTCCATCTTTGAGGACCAGTGGGCCGCGGTCCAGCGGGCCAGTGAACGCCGCGGCGACATCGGCCCGAACCTCGCGCTTCTGACCGACGGCCTCCGCGCCGAGCGCGAGCAGGGCATCACCATCGATGTCGCCTACCGCTACTTCGCCACGCCGCGCCGGAAATTTATCCTCGCGGACTGTCCCGGGCATTTCCAATACACACGTAATATGGTCACGGGCGCCTCGTCGGCCCAACTCGCCCTGCTGGTGGTCGACGTGCGCAATGGCCTGACCGAGCAGACCTGCCGCCACGCTTTTCTCGCCACCCTGCTCCGCATCAAGCATCTCATCGTCTGCGTGAACAAGATGGACCTGGTGGAATTCCGGCAGGAGGCTTTCGACCGGGTGCGCGATCAGTTCATGGAATACGCCGCCCGGCTCGACACGGCGGACATCCAGTTCATCCCCATCTCCGCGCTGCAGGGGGACAACATCGTCACCAAGTCCGAGGCGATGCCCTGGTATGAGGGCGCGCCTCTGCTCTACACACTTGAGACGGTCTATGTGCGCAACGACGCCAACCACGTCGACCCGCGTTTCCCGGTGCAGACCGTGATTCGGCCGCAGGACGCCGCGTTGCCGGATTTCCGCGGTCTGGCCGGGCAGGTCGCCAGCGGGGTTTTCCGACCCGGCGAAGAAGTGATGCACCAACCCACCGGACTCACCGCCCGCATCACGGCCATCCACGGCCCCGCTGGTCCGGTAGCCGAAGCATTCCATCCGATGTCGGTGGTGATCGAACTCGACCGCGACCTCGACATCAGTCGCGGTGAGATGCTGGCCCGGCCCAACAACCAGCCCACCGTCGGCCAGGACATCGAGGTTCTCCTCTGCTGGCTCGGGAACAAACCCCTTGATCCGACCCGCCGCTACATCCTGAGGCATACCAGTCGTGAGACCGGCTGCCTCATCCGCGAAGTGCGCTACAAACTCGATATCACCTCACTGCGCCGCAATCAGGACGGGACGCCACCCGCCATGAACGACCTCGCCCGCGTCTCCCTGCACACCGCCATTCCGCTCAATTACGACAGCTACAAGAAAAACCGGCAAACGGGCAGCATCCTGATTATCGATGAACTCACCCACGCGACTGTCGCTGCTGGCATGATTCTCTAATGCATGAACGCTGAAACGGTCATTTCAGTGCAAAAGGTCAGCAAGGCTTACCGCATCTGGGAGAGCCCCTCCTCCCGGCTGACCACACCGATGTTGGAAGGGGCCGCCGGTCTGTTCCCCGAGAACTCTTCACTCTCCCGATCGCTCAAAGCACAGGCGGCCCGGAGCTATCGAGATTTCTGGGCGTTGAAGGACATCTCATTCGAAGTCAGGAAGGGCGAGAGCGTCGGCATCATCGGGCGCAACGGCTCCGGCAAATCCACCCTCTTGCAGATCATCGCCGGCACCCTGCAAGCGACCAGCGGAACCGCCCGAGTCAACGGACGCGTCGCCGCCCTCCTCGAGCTCGGCAGCGGCTTCAATGGTGACTTCACGGGCAGGGAAAACGTCTATCTCAATGCCGCCGTGTTGGGACTGTCCAGCCGTGAAGTGGATGAACGATTTGATCGAATTGCAGCCTTCGCCGATATTGGCGACTTCATCGATCAGCCCGTGAAGACCTACTCGAGCGGCATGTTTGTCCGGCTGGCCTTCGCCGTCCAGACCGCGGTCGAACCGCAGGTGCTAATTGTCGACGAAGCCCTGTCGGTCGGAGACGTCTTCTTTCAGCAGCGCTGTTACGAACGCATGCGGCAGTTGCTCGACACTGGCGTCTGCATTGTCCTGGCCTCCCATGATCTGGGCTCCGTGCAGCAGTTCTGCCAGCACACCTTGGTATTTCGCCGCGGGGAAGTCGCCTTCCATGGCCCCTCTGCCGAAGCCACCAAAGTCTACTTCCAAATCGAACAGCATGAAAAAGCCGCCGCCTTCGCGGCCAGTCCGTCCGCCGGCGATGCCAAGGTCTCTCCTCCCCCCACGCTGGCGGAAGGGAATGCACCCCTGCCCGGCTGGCCCGGAACCGAGGCATGGATCTCCACCGCAAACGCCCGTATCATCGGCAACGGCTGGGCTCGCTGCACCGCCTTGGCGGTTTGCAGCTTGGCCGGCGAAGCCTGCCTGCATTTCCGACAGGGTGAAACCATGGTGGTGTTCTACGAATTCGAGATTCTGCAGGATATGGAATTTTGCGTAGGCTGCGTCACGATCCGCGACAAAACCAATCAGCCTGTGCATTCGAAAGTTACCCTTCAAGACGGTATCAGGTCGCCGGCGACGGTGGCCCGCGGCACGCGCCTACGCTTCCGGCAGGATACGGTGCTGAACCTCGCCTGCGTCGACTATACCTTGGACATCGCCTTGGAAATGATCAGCGCGAGCTTGCTGCAACAACCCGGCATCACCTACGACGAATTCATGGCCGCCCAGCTGCGTATTTGCGAGTTGCATGCCGCAGCCAGCATCACGGTGCGTTTGCGTGAAGCCACCGCCCCGCTCCAACTGTTGCACTTCGGCATGGCGGGGTTGCCCAGCCAGTCAAAGATTGAGATTCTTCCGCCAGTTTCCTGATCAAATGCCACTCCCCCTTCCGCCCAATTCATTCTACCTCGTCTCCTACCCGCGCTCGGGCAACACTTGGCTGATCAACTGCCTGACCATGCTGCTGGACGGCGTGCCCGGGGAGGCTTACACCGCCTACAAACTCTATACGGAGCACCACCGTTCACCGGATGAGGACTTCTACTTCTGGTGCATGCCACGCACTCGGCCGGATCAACCGATCTGCGTCAAGTCGCACGATGCACTTCCGCTGTTCTACGCGCGCCATCCGTCCGGCCCTACTGTCTATATCGCACGCGATGCGAGGGACAGCCTGCTCAGCTACTATTTCTTCCAGCAGGCCTATCCCACCTTGGATGCCGAAAAACTGACCTTCACCCAGATCAAGGGCCAGGAAGTCTTCCTATCCCACGGCGGCCAGGATCCGGTTTTCGATGCGGAGAAGTTTGCTGCATTCATGCGCACCGAGGCCCCACAGTGGGCGGCCCACGTGCGAGCCGCCAGAGATGACCAGTCCATCTGCTTCGTCACTTACGAGGAACTGAAAAGTCATTTCATCCCGACCTTAAGCAAGATTGCCACCTATCTTCGTCTGCCGCTCGCACGCACCTTCAGCGAGGTGGAGTCTGTGTATAATTCCGGCTTCAAGAAGATGTTTTCCGGCAACAACCGCGATTTTTTCCGCCGCGGCGAGGTGGGTGACTGGAAAAATTGGTATACTATCGAGCACGCACGCCTGCTCGACAAGTTGGTCGGTCCAGACCTGCACGCCCTCGGCTTTGAATCAAATCCGTCCTGGACGAGTGTATACCACCCCCAAAGAACACCCACTTCCTTATGATTCCGCTTGCCGCCAACCCCGACGGTCCGGATGTGGCCTACGTTGGTGACTACCCGGATTTCCCCACCGCCCAATCCCACTCCACCGGCTACTACAACACGGCGATACTCGAGCGGACTCGTGTCGCGCTGCACAAGGTATTGCGCGGTGAGGCGGCCTACGAACGCGATTCCGCCACCTTCGATAAACTGGAACTGCCCTATCCCCTGCTGGCCATATTGTCCCGGGTCGCGGCGGAAAACAGCGGCCGGCTCTCGGTTCTCGATTTCGGCGGCTCGCTTGGCAGCACCTATTTCCAGTGCCGATCATTTCTCTCCGCCCTGCCCCATCTGGAATGGAGCATCGTCGAACAACCGGCGCACGTCGCCTGTGGAGCGCGCGAGTTCGCCAATGAAATCCTGAGGTTTTACCCCACTATCGACGCCTGCCGTCAGGAACGGCACCCGAACTTGCTGCTCCTCTCCGGCGTCCTCCAATATCTGCCGGATCCGTGGGCCTTTCTTCGCGAGGCGGCGACCTACGATTTCCAGTGGATCGTCCTCGATCGCACCGCTTTCATCCCGACGGAGCGGGACCGGCTCACGGTGGAGGTGGTCTCACCACGCCTTTATCCCGCCTCCTACCCGGCTTGGTTTCTCAGCCGCCCGCGGTTCCTGTCCAACCTGCCTCTAGGTTGGACGATTGAAGCTGAGTTTGACGCCATCGACCGACAGCTGCTCGATGGCGTGGCAATCATTTTCAAGGGCGTGGGCCTCAAGCGTTCGTCATGAGATATTACTGCACCCATCTGGACCGCAACGATCTGGACCGCGGGTTGGCCCTCTATCAGTCTATGATGGCCCACGCAGGTGATTTCGAACTGGTGGTGTTGTGTCTGGATACGGCCGGGGAAACGGCGCTGCGCGCCGCAGCCCTACCGTGGGTCCGTCTGTTGCCCCTGGCCGATTTGACCGGCCGCTATCCTGCCTTGGCGGCAGCCCACGCCGACCGCACGCAACCGGAGTTCCATTCCACCTGCACCTCGTGGCTGTTGCATCACCTATTACCCGGAGTGCCCACCGGGGAACTGCTCACCTACCTCGACCACCGCGTCCATATTTTCGGTCCGGTGCAGGTAATCCATGACGAAATCGGCAGCGCTTCGGTAGCCATCACCCCACACCGGTATCCGCCCTCCCTGACTCACTTGGAACGCTATGGAAAATTCAGCACATCCTGGGTTTCCCTCCGCCACGACGCCACCGGCCTGGCCTGCGCCGCCGACTGGGCCCGTCAGTGCGGTGAATGGTGCTTCACCCGCGTCGAGTCCGACCGCTACATTGAGCGCAAATACCTCGATGCTTGGACCGTGAAATATCCGGGCACGGTCGCCCTTGCCCATCCCGGCGTGAATCTCGCGCCTTGGAATATCCCCGACGGTGAGCCCCGCCTGACTGGATCAGGTCTCTGCTGTAACGGGCGGCCCGTGATCTTCTATGATTTCCGGCATTTGACCGATCTGGGCCGGCAGCTTTACGACCCGGGATTGCACGAATTTGACCTCGTGCCGACGGACGCGTTGCGCGAACTCGTCTATCGGCCCTATCTCCGGCAACTCGCCCGCCACGCCTCCGTGCAGCAGGAAGAACCGGACCTTGTGCCGTCCACCCGCACCGACGATCCTCGCTGCGCCGCGGCGATTTCCCGGCTGCTGCTCCAGTTGCGCACCGCGGAACGGGACCGCGCCGCCTGCCTGTTGGCGCTGGAAAAAAACCGCGCCGCCGCTCTCCAGGCCAATGCGGATCACCGAATCGAAGCGGCGCAAACGGCCCGTTATATCCAGGAAATCGAACGGGATCGCGACGCGCAGCGGAAGTCGCTGCTCGCGACCGAACAGAAGCTCAAGACCGCCTATTCCGATCTGGAACGGAACGTCGTCTATCTGCGGCGACTGCAGGACGAAATCGCGGCCCACGTCGAGGTCAGCATCGTCCGGGATGCCCACATCGCCAGTTTGAACGAGAAATTGACCCGGTTATCCGTTGCCTCCGAACCGCTCGACAACGACGAAATCCGGGCGGTGCTGGGTCCCTACGTCCGTCATTTGCGGAAACTGCTGGTGGCAAAATATCATCCCAGCCTCCTCACCCAGTTGCCCCTGCTGGCCGAAGCGGGCATCCCGGTGGAAGTTCTCGGCAGTCCGTCCGAGTTGGCTGGCAAGACGGAGGGCTCGGTGCAGTTCCGGGCTGAGACCCTCTGGGAATGGCTCGGCCGGATCAACAGCTTGTTCAACGAGAAAATCTATCTGCTCGCCAATCCGGACGTCGCCGATGCGGTTGGCAAGGGCGCCGTGATCAGCGGCTGGGATCATTACCTGCGGTTTGGCCAGCAGGAAGGTCGAAAAGTCGGCGCAGCCGATTACTGCAGCGGTCTCGCAGAGATCGACGCGATCGCTTTCGATAGCTCCGACCGAGAGCAGATCCTGCCCTGTCTGATGGGACGGTTGCAGCCGCATGTGAAACTGATTGTCACCAGTTATTTCAGCTCGGCCACCGGCTGGTTGCCGCCTGATACCTCGGGGACCACTATCCTGAATGATCTGTTGTTCTGCCAGCGGCCGCCCAAGGGCTGGCTTGGTCCGCGTCAGCCCATCAACGCCATCGCCCTCAACGGGCCGCAGCTTCAACCGCAGGATATTTACCCCGCACTGCCCGCGCAAAGGGCCGAATGGCCCAGGATCACCGTGGTCACGGCCACCTTCAACCAAGCAGAGTTCCTCGAAGAAACCATTGGCTCGGTGCTGAAGCAGAACTATCCAAACCTGGAATATATCATCGTCGACGGCGGTTCCACGGATGGATCCCTCGAGATCATCCGGAAATATGCTGCCCAGCTTGCCTGGTGGGTTAGTGAAAAGGACCACGGCCCGGCGGAAGCCTTAAACCAGGGGCTTCGTCATGCCACCGGCCAAATTCTGTCACGGCTGGACAGTGGTGACAGCCTTGCCCCGGGATCCTTGTATACAGTGGGACAGACCTTCCTCCTGCACGACACCGACCTGGTAGCCGGTCGCTGCGCACGGGTTCTCGAAAGACAACCGCAGCCCCGGAATTTACATCGTTCCAGCCTGCCACTCGATCGCATCGTGCCCCTGCCACTCAACGAGCTACTGGACATCGATCAATACTGGTTGCGGGAAGGGTTCTTTCTCAGACCCGGTATTTTCTTCCGCCGAGATGTCTTTGACCGCGCCGGTGCCCAGATGCGCGAGGATCTCCGCCACTGTTTGGATTACGACCTGTGGGTTCGCCTGGCCCGCGCCGGAGCGAGGGTTTTTGCCCTGCCGGAGGTTCTCGCGATCTTCCGGGAAAACGACCGTCAAGTGTCTGACGGCGATACTGCCTCCACCCTCGCCGAATTGCGCGCCGTCAACGCCGACCACCGGCGGGCTGTTCTACCGTCTCTCTCACATCCCGCATGACGATGCCCTCCGACCCATTCACTTCCTGGATCGAAAAACTCCCCAAGTGGCGCGGTTGGGTCCAGCTCTCTCTGGAACGGGCATACATGCACGCGGAAGAGGAGTATAACCATCAATATGGGGTCACCACCACCGTTCCCGAAGAGGGCGAGGGTTTCTGCAACCTACTCAAGTCCCATGCGGTTGACACCCGGGGTCCGGCCTTGGAAATCGGCTGCGGAACGGGCTACCTCACCTTCGGACTGGCCAAACATTATCCTGGACCGGATTTCCTGATCACCGATCCATCCCCGGCCTTTCTGCGCCTAACGGAGAGTCTTTTTGATGGTCAGACCGGCTTTGCCGCCCGCCGGCATTACGCCGTCCTTAATGCCGATGACCTCGGTCAGTTGCCCCGCGAAATGTTTTCTGTCATCGTCCTTCGCTCGACCCTGCACCACATCCTGCACGTGGACAAATTTGTCACCGCGTGCGCGAGGGCCCTGCGCCCAGGCGGGGCCTTGGTGATGAGTGCGGAACCTTGCGAGAGCGGCTATCTGCTGATGGCAACCTTCGCCCAGTTCATCCCCACGGCCCTGCGAGCCGCCGGCGTTGCGGTGCGTCCGGAATGGACCGGCCAACTCAAGGAATTTACCGACGCGGTCAAATTCTACTGCCTGCGGGACCTCGAGAAGGCCGCCGCCGAGGACAAACATCTTTTCAACCCCCATGAACTGGCCGCGCTTGGCGCCCAGCATGGATTGCAGTTTCTCTTCCTCCCCACCGCAACCTTCCAGGACTTTGCGCCGCCATTTACGCGCAGTTTCCGGGGCTTCTCCGAGTTTTTTTTCATCTACCTGCAAAATTGCATGCGGTTCGACGCCGAGTTCGTGGAACTGATCCGCCTGCACCTCAGGGACCAACTCCGCTATATCGACGACTGTTACCGGAGCCATCCCGGCCCCGCCATCACCGGGGTGTTTCTCCTCAAGAAATCCATCGGTCCGTCGGGATGAAGACCCCATCTCCGCACTACCTCAATCCGCCAGATTTTTAAGTTGGCGTCGCAAGACATAGCTTCTTCCCTTATCGGGCAATTTGTCGCCGTCTTGCCACGGCTTGATCAATCGTCCTGCACTATGATCGAGCCTGGCTGCCAGAACTGGCGCCCGATCCGCACGCCATGAGATTCTACTGCACATATTTCGACAGCAACTATTTGACCCGGGGGTTGGCCCTGCACCGGTCGTTGCAGGCACATGGTGGCGATTTCGAACTAATAGTGCTGTGCATGGACGATGCGGTGGAAGCTGACCTGCGCGCACGAGCCCTGCCCCGAGTCCGCTTGCTGCCGATCAGCGAATTGATTGGCCGTTATCCGAGACTGGCCAGCGCCCGCGGCAACCGGACGAAACTGGAATTCTATTTCACCTGCACGTCGTGGTTGATGTTGCACCTGCTGCCGCAGATCCCTGCCGGCCAACTGCTGACCTATCTGGATGCGGATCTGTATTTCTTCAGCTCGCCCGAGCCCATCTACGACGAGATTGGCACCGCCTCGATTGCGATCACCCCTCATCGCTTCCCGCCGTCCCTCGCTCATCTCGAGCGTTATGGCCGGTTTAATGTGGGCTGGGTATCGCTGCGCCATGATCACACAGGCCTGGCCTGCGCCGCCGACTGGTCGGAGAAATGCGCCGCCTGGTGTTTCAACCGGCTGGAAGGCGACAGGTATGCCGACCAAAAATATCTCGACGCCTGGGCCGCACGCTACCCCGGCACGGTGAGCCTCGCCCATCCGGGCGTCAACGCAGCACCTTGGAACATCAAGGATTGTCTCATTACCTCGCACCCGTCGGGTCCCAGAATCAACGGTGAGTCATTGATCTTCTACCATTTTCACGCCCTGTCTGACTTGGGTCGACAGCTCTTTGATCCCGGTTTGCACCGATATGACGCCAGCCTTACCCCTGAACTGCGCGATGTGGTCTACCGGCCCTACCTGTCGCTTCTCGCTCCCGCCGCCTCGGGCGAAATGCCGGAAGTGCTTCCGCCGGTCCGGAGCGACGACCCGCGCTACGACCTGGCGGTATTCCACCTGCTTGAACAGCTGCGCGCATCGGAACTCGACCGGGCCACGCGACTGGAGTCCTTGGAAGAAAACCGGATCACCGCCCAGAAGGCACTCGATCAAGCCCAGGCTGCCACGGAACAAACGATCGCCTATTTGCGACTTGTGGAGGCGGACCGGGACGCCGCACAGCATGCGCTTGGTCAGGCCCACGCCGCCACTGCCCAGACCATCGACTACCTGAAACTCGTCGAAGCGGACCGCGATCGGGCACGGGCGGAGCAACAACAGACAATCGAACACTTTCGGGCAGAACAACAGCAGACACTGAATTACCTGAAAGAAGTCGAAAAGGACAGCGCCGACCGGCTCTCATCCATTCACTACTATCAAGACAAGCTCAAGACCGCCTATGCCGATCTGGAACGCAACGTCGCCTACCTCAAGACGCTCGAGGCTGAAATCGCCGCGCACGCCAAGGTCAGTGCCGACAAGGACGCCATCATCGCCCGCCTTGCCGAACAGCTCCGCGGCGCGACGGAAACCCGGCCCCATGCTTCATGAAACAAGGCGATTTTCAGCTGGCGTTGTTGGCGATCCTGCTTCGATCTGCAAGGCCGCCTCACGCCACCCAACCAAGCCCGATCGGCTTTGCCGGCAGTCGTTGAGCGTGGCACGATAAGGTTTCGGCACTCTAGGGACATTCATGAGACACTACTGCACTATCCTTGAGCAAACGCGCCTCAACCGCGGCCTGGCACTCCACCAGTCGCTGCTGGCTCATGAGCGGGATTTCGGGCTGGTGATCTTGTGCTTGGACCCCGGGGTGGAGGCCAGCCTGCTTCAGGTCAAGCCGGCTTCGGTCACCCTGCTGTCGCTCACGGAACTGATCGCGAAATATCCACTTCTGGCCGCCGCCCGCTCCGACCGAACCGCCGACGAGTTCATGCTCACATGCAAGTCGTGGCTGATGCACCACCTGCTGTCACATCTGCCAGCCGGTGAACTCCTGACCTACGTCGACAGCAATTTGTATTTCTTCGGTTCGCCTCAGCCGATCTTTGATGAAATCGGTCGCGCCTCGATTGCGATCACACCGCACCGTTTCCCGGCCAACCTCATCCACCTCGAGTCCTTCGGGCGGTTCAACTCCGGCTGGATTTCACTTCGCCAGGATGCCACAGGCCAGGCGTGCGCTGCCGAATGGGCGGAAAAATGCGCGGCGTGGTGCTTCCACCAGCTCGAATCGGACCGTTATGGCGAACAAAAGTATCTCGACGCGTGGCCGGAATCATATCCCGGCACGATCAGCCTGACTGGTCCTGGCATCAATGCCGCACCCTGGAACGTCAAGGGCGGCACCATCACGGCGGGAAAATCCGGGGTGCGGATCAATAAACGGCCTCTGATCTGCTACCAATTCGCGCACTTGGTCCATTTGGGCGGAAGACTCTACGACCCGGGTCTCCACCAGTTTGACACCACGTTGACACCAGACCTGCGCACCCTCGTTTACCACCCCTATCTGCAGTTGCTGTCTGACGAAGCGATTCCGTCAGCCGACGCACCGGATGTGCTGCCACCGGTCCGAACCGATGATGCCCGCAGCGGTCTGGCCATCGAGCATCTGCTCTCCCAGCTCCGAGCCGCCGAGTCAGACCGGGCGGCGAACCGGTTGGATGTGGCGAAGACACGGAAAGCCGCGCAACTGGCGATTGAGGAAACGCGCGGGGCCACCAAGGAAGCGCACGCGCGCACCCGTCGCGCCCTCGATCTCCTCCACGAGGCGGAACGGGAACGGTCAACCCAGGCTGAGAACACGAAACGGATCCTCGCCTACCTCGAGGCCGTGGAAAAAGACAGCGCCGACCGGCTCAACTCGATCCATTTCTACCAAGACAAGCTCAAGACCGCCTATGCGGACCACGATCACAACGTGATCTATATGAAATCACAGGAGGCCGAGATCCAGGCACACCTCAAGGTCGCCGCGGAACGGGACGCCCTGATCGCCCGCCTCGGCGAGCAATTGAGCGCAATCCAGGAACAGCTGCGGCAAGAGCAGCTGACAGCCAGGACCCGCGATTACGCGGCCTTTCGCACGGCGTTTGAACCGTTCGCCCGACACCTTCGGAAGGTGGCAATCGTGCAGTATCATCCCCGGCTGCTCCCCCAGATCCTGTGGCTGTCGACCATGGGGATACAGGTCGAAGTCTACGGCAGTCCGGCAGAGTTTTCCGCAACCCGGGAGAGCTCGCTGCGTTTCTGGCACGAGTCATTTTGGGAATGGCTCGGACAGATCGACAGTCTGTTCAACGAAAAGGCTTACCTACAAGCCAACCCGGACGTGGGCGACGCCGTGGACAAGGGGCTGCTGCCGAGTGCCTGGCACCATTATCAGTTGTTCGGCCAACGCGAAGGGCGCGGAGCAGGCACCGTCAGTTACTGCACCGGCGCCGGGGAATTCGATGCCCTGGCCTTCGATGCCACCGACGCCACCCCCGTGCTGTCGTGCCTGGTGGGTCGGCTACAGGCCCATCACAAGCTCTTCATCAGTGGTGCCGATCCCGCCGCCACATGGTTGCCGCCCGATGCCGCACGCAAGCTGATCCATCATGACGTCCTAGTCTGCTACCGCCCACCGGCGAGCTGGCTGGGGCCGCGCCTGCCCACCAATTCGCTTGCGATCAACTGGCCGCTGGCCCGCCCCCAGGATGTCTATCCACCGCACCCCGCCCAGCCCGCTGACTGGCCGCGAATCTCCGTGGTCACAGTCAGCTACAACCAAGCCGCCTATCTCGAGGAGACGATCCGCTCTGTGCTGGACCAAAACTATCCGAATCTGGAATACATCGTTGTCGACGGCGGTTCGACTGATGGCTCGGTCGAGATCATCAAAAAATACGCCTCCCGACTAGCCTGGTGGGTCAGCGAAAAGGACGCCGGGCAATCCCAGGCACTGAACAAGGGCTTCGAACAGGCAACCGGCCGCATCCTGACCTGGCTGAACAGCGACGACCGCCTCGCGCCGGGCAGCCTGTTCACAGTGGGCCAGACCTTCCTGCTGCACGAGGTCGACATGGTGGCCGGCCGCTGCGCCCGGGTGGCGGATCAGCAACCTATCCCTCGTCACATCCACCGCTGTTCCCTGCCGTTGGACCGAATCGCACCCTTGCGACTCGATGATCTGCTCGACCTGGAAAATTGCTGGCTGAAGGGAGATTTCTTCCATCAACCCGAGGTTTTTTTCAGTCGCGACATTTTTGCCCGCAGCGGCGGCCGGTTGCGCGAGGATCTCTACTACAGCATGGACTATGACCTCTGGGTGCGCATGGCCCGCGCCGGCGCCAGGATCTTTGCTCTGCCTGAGATCCTGGCGATTTTTCGCGAACACCCGAAACAGAAGACCGGTGGAGACCATGTCCCCTACCTGCCAGAACTGCGCGCTGTGAACGCCGAACATCGTCCCCTCACCTGAATCCGCCTCTACTGTGCCGCCCATCGCCAACCCATTCCAAGACTGGATCGCCCAACTGCCCAAGTGGCATGGCTGGCTGCAGCTCTCGCCGGAGCGACCCTACGCCCACGCAGAAGAGAAATACGACGATCAGTATGGCGTGACCGCTCCCGAACCCGAGGAAGGCGAGGGGCTGTGCGCCCTGCTCAAGACCCACGGGGTGGATACGAATGGACCGGCCTTGGAAATCGGGTGCGGCACGGGCCGCCTGACCTATGGACTGGCCAGACACTATCCCGGCCCGGACTTCCTCATCACCGATCCCTCCCCCACGTTTCTCCGCATCACCCAAACCCAGTTCGACAGCAGCAGCGGCTTCCCCGCCCACCTGCATTACGCCGTGCTCAATGCCGACGACCTGAACCAGCTGCCGCCCAATATGTTTTCCGTCATCGGCATGCGATCCACCCTCCACCACATTCTCCGGGTGGAGGATTTCATCGCCGCCTGCGCCCGCACGCTGCGACCGGATGGCGCCCTGATCATGGGAGCCGAACCCTGCGAAAGCGGCTATATCCTGATGGCCTCCGTGGCCCAGTCCATCGCACCAGTGCTCCAGGCCGCCGGAGTCGAGATGCTACCGGCGTGGCAGAAGCAACTCCGTGAATTTGGCGACACCGTGAAATTCTACTGCCGGCGCGACATCGCCAAGGAGACAGCGGAGGACAAGCATCTGTTTCGAACGCATGAACTGGCCGACATCGGCTACGAACACGGACTGCACCTGCGCTATTTTCCCAACGCCACGTTCAGCGATTTCGCCCCGCCCTACGTGCCGGTGTTCGAGTGTTTCAGCGTGTTCTTCCTGAATTACCTCAAGTATTGCATGCTGTTCGACGCCGCGTTCCTGAAATTGATACGCCGCCACCTGAAGCCGCAGCTCCAATACATTGACGACTGCTACCGCAGTCACGTCGGCCCAACGATCACCGGAGTCTTCCTCTTGAAAAAGACCTCGTCGCGCCAGCCATGAATCCCGTTCCCGACAAACGCCGCGCGCCCGGCTTGCCCCAGCGCATCCTGTTTCTCAACGACGTCAGTTTCCAATACGGTGCCGGCATCGCCCAGGCGCGCCAGATCGAAGCCATCATTGGGCTGGGAATCGAGACTGGCGTGCTCGCCTGGTCACCCGGCGGAATCAGCCTGGAGCGGGTCGCCACCCGCACGATCGATCCCGATCTCTGGCTCGGTATCCGTGAAGTCAACCACCTCGAAGGGGGCAAATCCATGTCGGATGAAACGGTCATCACCGGCTTGCTGATGGAAGTCGCGCGGTTCAACCCGGAAATCGTCCTCGTCGGCAATCTGCATGCCGCGCGCTGGCCGTTTCGCCTGCTGCCCGCCTTGACCGAGATCGGCTGCCGCGTGATCTGCTTCCTGCATGACGCCTACCTCTTCACCGGTCGCTGTGCCTATCCGGGAACCTGCCGTCTCTACCTGACCGGCTGCAATGAAACCTGTCCCACAGCGGACCAATATCCGGCCTTGGCCCCGGACCTGATCGCCGGCGCGTGGCAGGTCCGGCGGGATATTTTCGGCGGTCCGCATGGCATCGAGGTGATCGCCAACAGTCGTTGGAATGCCCGGATGTTCAAGACCGCCCTGCCTTCCACGCAACACGTGGACACCATCGAGCTCGGTGCGGACGAAACGGTGTTCAAACCCGGCGACCGTGCAGCGGCCCGCCAGCATCTCGGCCTCCCGCCTGACAAACCGGTCGTCCTATGCGCCGCGGTCAATTTTCAGGAAAAGCGCAAGGGTTGTGAGTATCTGCGAGAGATTATTGCCGCACTGAAAGATTCCGTGACGTTCGCCGCCTTTGGCCACAATGCGCA
>Ga0066487_100047_pt1 | contig 49039 bp, 47 predicted proteins | sample LakWasM129_HOW14_2_FD_59588 | JGI IMG/M metagenome (GOLD analysis project Ga0066487, IMG submission 59588) | Freshwater sediment methanotrophic microbial communities from Lake Washington under simulated oxygen tension - Sediment Metagenome 129_HOW14 | ecosystem: Environmental > Aquatic >... | reverse complement strand
GTTCATCTCGCCGCGATCATGGATTGGCTCACTCATCAATTTTGAAAACACGCCCTAGCTATTGTAGCAAAAATGACCAAGTCGAAGGATACCCGATACATCGAAATCAAAAGCCACAATCAGAGTGGTGGCATGACTGTAGGCCACATCGGTCAATACAACGCCGCTCCTGAAATCCCTGAGAAGCCAACGAGCAAATTGCAGAAGTTGAGTTGGATCACGGGCTCTCTCGCTGCTATTGTTGCGGTTCTTCTCTACTTCGGTCTAAGCCCCGCCAAGAAAGAGGCACCTCCCCAATCCCAACCCGACCAGACAATGGAAATCAAAAAATCCGACACCTCTGTTAAGAGCGAAGCCCAATCCGGCGGCGTTACGGCCGGTTCAATCGGCACCGTGAATAATTTCAACAACACCATGCAGCCACAGGTGGAAGGCGTCCGGGCTTATACCCGTCAAATTTCGTCTCCCCGCGAGGACGCACCGTATGCTATTGAGATTACAGTTCAGGTTGCCGGAACGGTTCAACCATTCGGGCTCGCAGTGATATGTGATAAAGAAATCGTTCAAGGTTCGTTCGGAATGAACGGGAATAGTGTCTTTCAGCAAACCGCTGACGGACACCTGAATGCTCATCCGAAAACCAGTTATGCGTTCTCATTCCGACAGCCCGCTGTTACTCCCGGAACCCCACTGCAGGTTACCATACTCTGCAAGGAACCATTCAACATCGTCAGCGTGCAACGCATCCCGCCTCTATACTGAGAATCTTATTGAAACCTCACGGCCGGGAGAAGCCCGGCCTTTTTCGTTGCTGGTAATGAGACAAATTCGAACTACCATGATCCAGCCGAAAGCTGTCTAGGCTCTATCGTGGCGTCGTTTGCGATTGTGGCATAGCGGATTCAGGCATGGGCGAGGGGGCTCTTGAATTTACGGGAGGCCGGCAGATGGGGTCCATGCCCGATTCCTGCCGCCTAGCCGTTCGGCGATACTTGCATTTGCAGCTGTGCCATGGTGGCGGCCAATGCGGGCTGATCCTGAAACACGCCGCGGGCCATCACTTCGAACTCAGGCGTCCGTCGACCGGCGCGATCAATGAGATAGCTGCGCGCACAGGTTGTGACCATCGGGTTATGCTTTCGGTAGGCTGGATTCACGGTGCCGAATCCGCAGATATTGTAGTAAGTTTCTTCTGCGATCAGGGCATTGATCCGCTGCTCATATTCGCGCAGGTCGTCGTCATTCATCTGTAGTGATCTTGGCCACGCTGCGGGATCGAGGATGATTTCCCGCATTTGCCGGACCGGGCATTCCACTACGAGAGAGGCCTCGCAAAACGCGATTCGGAACGCCCACGTAGCCAACACCTGCTTTTCCGGCACGAGATCGCACAAGACGTAGAGTGTCGGCGGTTGTCGCATCTCGTCATCGCAGGTCTGGTAGATATAGTGGAAATACCCACCGACTCCGGCGCGGTTGAACGCTGCCATCTCATGGCCCTGGGCCCGTTCCATGAGCTGCAGGCACCAGTTCATGGGCATGATGGCTGGATGCTTGCTGGTAACTTCGCTCGGCAGCAGTCTCTCACGGGCCCGATAGGTCGCCTCCATCGGCCGGTCGAGCAAAGATTTCCCCGACCCGAGCGTGACGAAGTCACCCGCCGGAAAAATGGCTCGATCAAGTGAGTTGAACACCCACAGTTCCGGTGCTCCACTCATCCTAGTGGAGAGCAATAGCTCGAAACCGTCCTGCTCATTTCGCGGAGAGGGATAGTCCTGCGCGAAGGCCAAGAAATCGGTCCAAAATCCACGCAGATCATTTGCCCCGGTCAGCTGCTTCTTCGCCGCGACAATAAAATCCTGCGCCGGAAAAACCGACCCGCAGTAGGCATACATGCATCCCGGGAAAAGCTGGCCGCTCTTGAGCCATGTGTTCTCGGGGGCCCGTCGCCCGTCGAACTCCACCCGGCTGTCACAGATGATGGCAGCATTCCCGTCATATTTAGCGCCAAGTATGTAAGTCATGAGAGTAAACGGGCAGGCTGAGGATTATGGGGTCATAATCAGGAGGTGGCCGGTCCAGCAGACCAGGTCCTGAGCAATATCTCCCCCTCAATATCGCCGCGGGTCAAATCGATAGCACCGGTCTTGCCCTTGCACTCCGGACTCAGGATCCATTTTACATAGCGGAAATACTTGAGCTTCTCGCCTTCCGGAAACCGGCGCTGCATTTCGATTTCCGACTCGGTTAGCGATGCGGCATACAGAGGAAAAAACGGGGTCGGATTTTTGGGGCTTGGGGTAAGCGATTTTCGAGGATTTATCTTCAGGGCCGCCGACCTGCTCGAACTGTGAACACGACACCCGTCATCCCGCCCAGGGTTTCTCTCCGCGAGGTTCGCCCCGCCGACCTGCCCATCCTGTTCGAGCACCAGCTCGACCCCGAGGGGGCGCGCATGGCGGCGTTTAAGTCGCGGGATCGCGACGCGTTCATGACCCACTGGGCGAAAATCATGGCCAACCCCGCCTGCGTCCAGCGCGTCATCCTGGCTGACGGGAGCGTGGCCGGGAACATCGGCGCGTGGACCGATGGCGCCGAGCGTCTGGTGGGCTACTGGATCGGACGCGAATTCTGGGGCCGCGGCATCGCGAGCGCGGCGCTGGCGCTATTCCTCCATGACGAGGCCTCCCGCCCGCTCACTGCCCGCGTCGCGAAACACAATCCCGCTTCAATCCGGGTCCTGCGGAAAGCCGGCTTCGCGCCGGCCGGGGAGGACGCCTTCGACCTGCCGGACGGCACCAAGTTCGAGGAGCTTGTCTTCAGGCTCTGAGCTTGGCGGAAACAGAGCACCACTGAGTGTTTTTGAAACTTCCGGAAGGACTACCACTGATGCTCCGCCTACCGGCTGCGCTTGATTGAGCCCTCCGCCTGATCGGCTCCGGGTTTGGTTCCGGGGAGCGGCTAATCGCCGCAGGGATGTTTGGTTTATCCGTCGGCGATTAGCCGACCCCCGAGGCCCACCGCGGAACCGATTAGGTGAAGCTCACCCATGAGCAGAGCCGGTAGGCGATGCATTAGTGGTTAACCTGCATTGGTTGTTTCCGAAAGGACTAACCACTGATGCTCCACCTATAATTTCACAGGAGCTAACGGAGCGCACCGAGAATCCCTCCCTCCATTACCTCTGTTTCCTCCTGTGCAATTTCTGTTTTTCGCTTCTTGCGCCTTTTTGTGGCCATAGATTCTGGGGATTGGTTCATCCGTGATAATCCGTGTGGCCTGTCAGCCATAGTGCCGGGCGACGGCTGATCCGTGGTTAAGAACTTCTTCGTGTCCCTTCGTGTTCTTCGTGGTTGAATGGCCGCGTTGCGCGCGAGCGGGCCACCCCATCAAAGCAAACGCGCCCGGAGGTCGCGTTCCACCCAAGGCTGGTTTGTAGTTTACCGACTACAAATGGCTGGGATCCGTTTTTGTGCTTCTTGTGTTTTTTGTGGCCAATCCGTTCAGAGGTCCGCGGGCGTCACGGTTTGCGCGCGGGACTGTTCGCAGCGTTTCTTCGCCAGTTCGATCCCGAGGGCGTCGAGCCCGAGGGCGTTGGCCACGGCGGGGATCGTGCCGACGCCGCAGAAGGGGTCGAAGATGAGCTTCGCTCCCACCTGGTCCCGGGCGAAGCGCACGGCGTGCGCCGTGGCACGCACCCCGGCCGCACGAATCCAGAGGCTGCGACCCGCGTCGGCAATGACGTCGGGGATCGGCAGGGTGTCGGGGCACTGCATCGTCCGGGAAACCGCGATCAGGTGGGTGAAACCGGGCCGGCCTTGCGTAAGCATGCCCGGCGGTCGCCGGCAGACGATCTTGTGAAACAGCACGCGCGCGCCGGCGTCCTCGGCGGCGCGGATGACCAGCGCGCCTTTGTCGATCCACACGCCGTCCCGCTTGATGTCGGACTGAAAAAACAGGGCCGCGCTGTCGGCGGGCACCGCGTCCACCACGAGGCGCACGGCCTCCAGAAACCATGCCCGCCACACCGGCAGGGTTTTCCCCAGTTCGGACACGTCGGGCAGCGACGTCACCGCGCAGGCGCCGTCGATCGGTCCGCGGGCCTGCATCCACGCGATCGCGTCGGCGCACACGATCTCCCGCCGGGGCGTGGGCTGGGCAGACGGAGGGGTGGCGGGCATGCCGGCAACGTAGCTCCTTCGCTCCTTGGGGTTCAACAGGGATTGGTTGCTCGGTTTCCCCCGTTATCAGAGTGGCCCGCCTGCGCCTCAAAGGCTTCGGCGCGGCAGCCTTCGCTGGCTCGCCGAGCCGTCTCGCCACAGCCGAACTGGCGACGGCGGAAGCTCCATGGGAGCGAAGGCTGGTGGACCCACTGGGATTGGCGATCCCGCCAAACCGGGATCGGGGCAAGGCCCTCTGCGCTCCGCGCTGCCCCATCTCCGTCCCGCTGTCGCGGGACTCCGTCGAACCGAGGTTCTCATCCCATCGGCCCCACCAACTCCAACGGAGTTGGTGGGCCCACTGGGATTCGAACCCAGAACCAAAGGATTATGAGTCCTCTGCTCTGACCGTTGAGCTATAGGCCCCTGCGGGCGACTTTGTCGCGATTACGCGACCGGTGACAAGTGGCAAGTGCCGGGGAGTTAGGCCGCGCCGGAGCAGCATAAAACCTAGATAACAACGAAAGCCCTTAGACCGGGCCCCTGCGGGCTTGCCTGCCCGGCCCGGCAGATTGTTGTGGGCGAACCCCAACCCCATGATTCCACGCACCGAGCCTTCGTTGGCTGCAACGATGGGTGACGCCGCCGCCGCTCCGGTCCGGCGGAGCCTGGCCGGGCTCAGCCTAGGCCTCGCCCTGCTCGGTTCCTTGTCCGCGCAGTTTGTGGATCGGGCAAATTCGGCGGGAGTGGACGTGGCGTATCCCACCACCGTCAGCAGCCATGGCCGGCCGGAGCTGGACACCTACAGCGTGGGCGGCGCCAGTTGCGCGTGCGATCTCGATGGCGATGGCTGGACCGATCTGATTGTCGCCCGCGCCGGCGCCCCGTGTCTGGTGCTTATCAACAATCGCAACGGCACGTTCCGGGAGGAAGCGAGCCTGCGGGGGCTGGACGCGGTGGCGGATGTCGGCGGCATCGCTGTGGGGGATTTCTCGAATTCCGGTCACCCGGATATCTTTCTGGCGCCGGTCGCGGGCGGGCGGTTTTTCCTCATGGTGAACGACGGCACCGGCCACTTCCGGGAGGCGGCGGTCGAACGCGGCGCGGACGCCACGGTGCCCGAGCCCGTGCACTTCGGCCAGTCGGTCTCCTTGGTCGATTACGACCGGGATGGCTACCTCGACATCCATGTCACCGAATGGAATGTCCTCACCAACGGACAGAACGAGCTGCATTCGGTGCTGCTCCGCAACCGCGGCGCCGCGGCGCCCGGTCATTTTGAAAACAAGACGGCCGCCGCCGGTCTCGTCCAGCCGGCGATCGGCAACCTGAGCGCCAACTACGCCGCGGCGTGGGCCGATTTCGATGGCGACGGCTACCCCGACCTTTTCATCGCCGGCGATTTCGGCACGAGCCAGCTGTGGTGGAACAACGGCGACGGCACCTTCTACAACGGCACCGTCAGCAGCCGCATCGGCAATTCCGCCGACGGCATGGGCGTCACCCTCCTGGACTACGACGGCGACGGCAAAATCGACATCTTTCTCTCGGCCATCAGCCTGATCAACCAGTCGAGCGGCCTGAGTTATCTGCCCGACAACAAACTTTTCCGCAATCTGGGCAACCGGCAGTTCGCCCAGGTCGCCGCCGCGGCCGGCGTCGCCCAATCCGGCTGGAGCTGGGGCACGCAATCCCTCGACGCCAACAACGACGGCTGGCCGGATCTGGTCGTCACGAACGGCTGGGTCACGAACCTGGACAATTTCGCCGCCGCGAAGACGGACCCGACCAAGCTGTTCATCAACCACGGCGGCGCCTTCGCCGACGAATCCGCGCCCTACGGCATCACGGACACGGGCCTCGGTCGCAGCGTGGCGATTCTGGATTACGACAACGACGGCCGGGAGGACATCTTCCTGACCCAGACCGTGGGGCATCGCTACCTGTATCACAACGAAGGGAACCCGACCGACGCCCACTGGCTCAACCTGCAATTCGCCGGCACCCGGTCCAATCGCGACGGCTACGGCTGCGAGGTGACGGTCACCGCCGGCGGCCGCAGCCAGTTCGCCGTCTACAATCCGACCAACGCCTATCTGGGGCAGCGCGAACCGCGCCTGCATTTCGGCCTCGGCGCCAGCACACTGGTCAGCCGCCTCCGCATCAAGTGGCCGAGCGGCGTGGTGCAGGAGTTCACCGACGTGGCGGCGGACCAGTCGCTCCGCCTCGATGAAGGACTGGCCACCTCCGACGCGCCGAGCGCCCCCGCCATCATCGCGCCGCCGCGGAGCGCGGCGGTGGCCAAGGACGGCACGATCACCCTCAGCGTGACCGCCGTGGGTTCGCCGGCGCCGGTCTACGACTGGTTCAAGAACGGCGTGCGGATTTCCGGCGCCAGCGGCCCCACGCTGAAACTCGGGCGGATCCAGCCCAGCGATGCCGGCGACTACACGGTGCGGGCGATCAACCAAAACGGCACCGTCACGAGCGAACCGGCCACGATCACCGTGACCGCCGACCTCGCGGCCAAGACGGTCGCGCGGTGGTGGAACGAGGCGCTGCTGGACAGCATCCGGAAGGACACGCCCAATCCCCCGGTCCATGCCCGCAACCTGTATCACCTTTCGGCGACCTTGTGGGATGTCTTCTGGGCCTACGAGCGGAACGGCTGGTCGGGCCGCCACGAAGTGTTCACCCAGGAGACGCCCGCCCTGCCCGCGGATGAACCGGGGCGCCTCGCGGCGCAACAGGAGGCGATGAGTTACGCCGCCTACACGATCATCCATCAACGTTTCGCCAACAGTCCGGGCCAGGCGACCGCGCTGGCCGGCATCGACTGGCTGATGCACCAATACGGTTACGATCCCGCGCTGAGCGATGCGACCGGGAGTTCCCCCGCCGCCGTGGGCCTGCGCATCGGCCGCCACACACTCGCCGTCACCCTCGACGACGGCGCCAACGAAACGGGCGGTTACAGGGATGCCACGGGCTATCTGCCCGCGAACCCCGCGTTGGTCGTCCGCCATCCGGGCACGGGGAGTGGCGTCGATCCCGATCGCTGGCAGCCGTTGGACCTCGTGAACACCGTGACCCAAAACGGCATCGTGCTCGGCGCGTCGGTCCAGACCTTCGTCGGTTCCAACGCCCGGAACACCCGGACCTTCGCCCTGGCCCGCGCGCCCAGCGGATTTCCCGCCGACGATCCCGGCGCCCCGCCCCGGTTCAACAGCGCGAACCGCGCCGAATATATCCGCCAGGCGCTGGATGTCCTCACGCGATCCTCCCAACTGACGACCGCCGACGGAGCGATGCTCGATATTTCGCCCGGCGCGATGTTCAACAACCCGCTCGGAACGAATGACGGGCACGGCCACGCCGGCAATCCCGTCACGGGCCAGCCTTATGCCGGCAATGTCGTGCGGCGCGGCGATTACGCGCGCGTGCTGGCGGAATTCTGGGCCGACGGACCCAACTCGGAAACGCCGCCGGGACATTGGAACGTCCTCTTCAACGAGATCAGCGACCACGCGCTCAATCCGCACAAGTTCCAGGGCGCGGGCGCGGCCCTGCGCCGGATCGAGTGGGACGTCTGCGGCTACCTCGCGCTCAACGGCGCCGTTCACGACGCCGCCTGCGCGGCCTGGACCCTCAAGTGGGAATATGATTCGGCGCGACCGATCACCATGATCCGTTATCTCGCCTCGCTCGGACAATCCTCGGACCCGGCGCAACCGGCCTACCATCCCGACGGACTTCCCCTCATTCCCGGACAGATCGAGGTTGTCACCGCCGAGTCCGCCGCTCCGGGCCAGCGGCATGCGGCGCTCGCCGGCGCCATCGGGCAGATCGCCGTCAAGGCCTGGCTCGGCACGCCGCCCAGCCCCGCGCAGACCTCGGGCGTCGGTTGGATTCTGGCGGTCAACTGGATTCCCTATCAGCGCGAAACCTTCGTCACACCGGCCTTCCCCGGCTACATCTCGGGCCACAGCACTTTCAGCCGCGCCGCCGCCGAGGTCCTCGCGCGCTTCACCGGCAGCGATTTTTTTCCCGGCGGTCTGGCGACCTACGACTTCGAACCCGAGACCGGCCTGGGCTTCGAGGCCGGACCCTCGCAGAAGGTGCAGCTCCAGTGGGCCACCTACTTCGATGCCTCCGACCAGGCCGGATTGTCCCGCCTCTATGGCGGCATCCACATACCGGTGGACGATTTCGTCGGCCGGCAAATGGGCTCCAAGGTCGGCATCGGCGCCTACGACCGGTTTCTCCAGCTGTATAATCCCCCGGCTCCCGCCACGAACCCGGGCGGATCTTCAGGCGGCACCACCACGACACCCCCGGCACCATCGGGCGGAACCACCACTCCTTCCGATCAAGGTGGGGGTGGCGGCGGTGGCGCGGTGAGTCCGTGGTTTCTGACGGCGTTCTTGCTTCTGCTCGTTGCCCGGATGCCGCTGCGCAAACCCGTCTGAACCAAATCATGCAATCGGGTGGGCGTCGGCGTCCCGCCGGTGCCTGTAGGAGCGAGCTTGATCGCGACCCATACCTGTTACCAATTACTCATTGGTAGCGGCGAGCGCCAGCGAGCCGTGATTCGTCGGCTCGCTGGCGCTCGCCGCTACGACCATAGTCGCGAAAGCAAACCCTACTTGGTATCAGAGTGTGCAGGGTCGCGAACAAGCTCGCTCCCACAAATCCCAACGGCCTGTCTCCGCCGGCGCGAAAACCCCGTCGCGTGTGCGACTACCGGCTGGCGCCGAGTCCATCCAAGAACTCGTAGCGGGCGCGGTGGGTGTCGGGCGCGGCGGCGGAGTCGGCCCGGAGGTGCATCACCTGGTAGTTGTCCTGCCTGTTGTAGGCCGGCCACGGCGGCAGACCCGGTCCGTTCGGATCGCCGCGTTTCGCGAAGTTCGTCCAATAGGCGGCCATGAGTTCGGATACCTTGTGGTCGTCGGGACTGAAGGGCCGATCCTTCGCGGCGAGCACCCGGAACACATATTCGATTTCGCCGGAGTGATTGGCCACGGGCTCGTCTCCAGGCTTGGCGTCCGCGCCAAGCGGCAGCGCCTGGTCGAACCGGTAGCGGTAAACCGGCGACCCGCCCGTGGCGAGGTGCTGCTCGATCCATTTCCAGGTCGAAAAGGCGATGAACAGGTCGCCGCCGAAATCCTGCGCGGCGCGCTTCGCCTCGGCGTCGGTGGTCGCGGCGTAGACTTTCAGAAAATCGCCCGCCTTGGCGCCGAACCGCGCCTTCGCCCGGGCGGTGTAGTGGGTGAGGGTCGGCGGGGCGTCCTCGAACAGCGCCTGATAGTTTCCCTCGTCGCGGTTCCACCCGGCGAGCAGCGGCACGTGGCTCTGTTTGCCGGCGGCGAAGATCGCGGGGCAGTCCGCGGGCAGGAACCAGCCGTCGACGTCCGGCCGGCCGCTGTCCCATGGTGCCTTCAGCGCGGCCTCGAGCAATTCCCGGGCGGGCTTGGCGCGCAGCGCGGCCAGCGAGCTGGTGCCGAAGGCCGACTTGGCGAACTTCACGCCCGCCGTCTCGGCGGCGGCGAGCGACCGGGTCGAAAGCGTGTCGCCGAACATGGCACCGCTCTCGCCGATGGCCTTGTGGAAAAGTCCCTGGGCCAGCGGCGACGCCATCAGCGCGCTGACCGCGAACGAGCCGGCGGATTCGCCGAAGATGGTGACGTTGGCCGGATCGCCGCCGAAGGTCGCGATGTTGGCCCGCACCCAGTGGAGCGCGGCGACGAGGTCGAGCAGGCCGTAGTTGCCGGAGGCGTGGTGCGGCGACTCGGCCGTCAGCTCGGGATGCACCATGAAACCGAACACGCCCATGCGGTAGTTCATGCTCACGACCACGACGCCGAGTTTCGCCAGATTGGCGCCTTCCTGCCGCGGCTCGGAGGAGGCTCCGGCGACAAAACCGCCGCCGTGGATCCACACCATCACGGGCAACTTGTCCGTCGCTGGCTTGGCGGGCGTCCAGACGTTGAGATAGAGGCAGTCCTCGCTCGGTCCGGCGTCGCGGAAAATCATGTCGTCGAAGATGCGGCCCTGCATCGCGCGCGGGCCGTATTCTGTCGCCGGACGGACACCGGTCCACGGAGCCACCGGTTGCGGCGGCTGCCAGCGGAGCGGCCCGACCGGCGGCGCGGCGTAGGGAATGCCCTTGAATGCGCGCACCTGGCCGTCGCCACTGACGACGCCCTCCAGGTCGCCGTCGGCAGTGTGCACCGTCACGTGGGGCACGGGTTGCGCTCCGAACAATCCCGGCAGCAGCGCGAACCAACCGGCCAATTTGAGGAGTCCTGGCTTGATCATCTTACCCGGGGTAGCAGGCATGGTCCCAACCTGTCCGGTCCACGGGAAGGAGCAAAAAGAAAAAGAGCCGCCCGGTGGGGCGGCTCGGAAGATTGGCGGCGCGTCGCAAGCGACGGCCCTACTTTGTTCAGGCCTCGTAGCCGGGCAGCGTCTTGTCGACGCCTTCCCGACCGAGGCGGGCGTAGGCGGGCAGGCCATTATCGTAAGGCACGGTGATCTCGCCCTGGATCAGCGGTGTCGCGTAGCGGAAGAACTGGAAGTTCAGGCTGACGCCGTCCTCGTTGACCCACTCCTTCGGCAACTTCTTCAGATTGCCGACGACATCCGCCAGCGCCGAGAGTCCGGTCTCGCAGGTGTAGGCATCGCCGTCGCCGCGCACGAGCGTGACGAGTTTGTCGGTCTCGCCGTTGACGGCGGCCTTGACGGCGGCCGCGCCGACGAGGAGCGCCTCATCGGCATCGGTCTTCGACGCGAGATGGGCGGCAGCGCGCTGCGCCACGCCGAGGCGGGACACGCGGGCCTTCGCGCCGATCTGGGACTCGACCAAATCCTTCATGAACTCGCCGACGCCGCCCAGCTGGGCTTCGGTCGTGCCGTTCTCGACCGCGACGTAGTTGCCGTCCTTGTCGACCAGCCCTTCGGCGGCGACCACGACGCAGTGCTTCTCGCGCTTCAGGACGCGGCGCACGTCGTCGAGGAACTTCTCGTTGGTGAAGGGCACCTCGGGCAGGTAGACCAAGTGCGGCGGATCGTTCGGGTGGTCGCGGCGCTTCGCCAGCGAGGCACCGGCGGCGAGCCAGCCGGTGTTGCGGCCCATGACCTCGATGATCGTGACAAGGTCGCCCTGCCCCATGGAGTCGGCGTCGAGCGCGAGCTCCTTCACGGTGGCGCCGATGAACTTGATCGCACTGCCGTAGCCGGGGCAGTGGTCGGTGGCGGAAAGGTCGTTCTCGATGGTCTTCGGGATGCCGATGATGCGCACATCATAGCCCTGGGCCTTGGCGGTCTCGCCGATCTTGACGGCCGTCTCCTGCGAGTCGGTGTCGCCGATGTGGAAATAATAGCGGATGTTGTGCGCCTTGAACACCGCGAGCACGCGCTCGAAATCCTGGGGCTTCTTCAGCTTGCTGCGGCAGGTGCCGAGCGCCGCCCCGGGCGTGAAATGGAGGCCGCGGATGGCCTGCTGCGATTCGGCCGCGAGATCGACGAAGTCCTCGTTGAGGAGACCGAGCACGCCGTTGAGCGAACCGTAGACTTCCTCGATGCAGGAATGATTAAGGGCTTCGGCGACAACGCCGGCGACGCTGGCGTTGATGACGGCCGTGGGGCCGCCGGACTGGCCGATCAAACAGTTACCGACTAATTCTTCTGCCATAGGGTGGTGTGGTTTAAAGCTGGGAAAGAAACGAAAGGAAGGTTCAAAAAAGGCCAGTGCCGGAGGGCTGGCAAACCAAATCTCCCTAAATTACAGGGCCGATGGGGGGCCGGGCCGTGGTCGGGCGGGTTATCCCCAACCCGCCGAGCATTCGCGCAATCGCGGCGCGTTACGGATAACGCGCCCGACCAAATTTAATAATCTCACAACAGCTTGCCGGGACGGTAGTCCGCCGCGCCCTTGTGCTTTTTTCCGAGCGGTTGCACGGCCGCCACGAATGCGTCCACCTGGTGCGGCGCCGCGCCGACGAAGCGCTCGTTTTGCGCCAGAATCTCCTGCAGTTTCTTTTTGCCGAGGCCGACGCGCTTGTCGCCCGCCAGCCGGCTGAGCAGGTCGGCATCCCCGCCGTTGCGCAACGCCTTGGCCGCGGCGAGGGCGTGCTCCTTGATGGCCTCATGTGCGGTCTCGCGACCCGCGCCGCCCTTTACCGCCTCCATCAAAATCGTCGTCGTGGCCAGGAACGGCAGGTTGCGCTGATTCTCCGCCGCGATGGCCGCGGGGAAGATTTCCATTTGCCGCAGCACCGTGAGAAACGTCTCGAGCAGGCCGTCGATCGCATAGAACGCGTCGGGCAGCGCGACGCGGCGCACGACCGAGCAGGACACGTCGCCCTCGTTCCACTGGTGGCCGGCGAGCGCCGCCGTCATCGTCACGTAGCCGGAGAGAATGGTCGAGAAACCGCAGATGCGCTCGCAATTCCGCGCGTTCACCTTGTGCGGCATCGCCGAGGAACCCACCTGCCCCTCCTGAAAACCTTCGGTCAGCAGCCCGGCGCCGGCCATCAGCCGCAGCGTCGTCGCGAAACTCGCGCCCGCCGCGCCCACCTGGTGCAGCGTGCTCACGACGTCGAAATCGAGGCTGCGCGGATAAACCTGTCCGACCGCGTCGAGCGAGGCCTTGAAGCCGAGGTGCTTCACGATGCGCGCCTCGAGCTGGTCAACCTTGGCGGTGTCGCCGCCGAGCAGCGTGAGCTGGTCGAGCTGCGTGCCGACCGCGCCCTTCAGGCCGCGCACCGGGTAGCGGGCGATGAGCCCGTCGAGCCGGTCGTGTGCGAGCAACAGTTCCTGGCCGAACATCGCGAGGCGCTTGCCCAGCGTCGTCGGCTGCGCCGGCACGTTGTGCGTGCGGCCGGTGATCATCACGTCACGGTGCGCCGCCGCCTGCCGGCCGAGCGCGAGCAGTGCCGCCGCGACCTTGAAGCGGACGAGTTGCAGCGCGCGCGCCACCTGCAGTTGCTCGACGTTCTCCGTCAGATCGCGGCTGGTCAGGCCGAGGTGGATGAACTGGCGCTTGGCCAGGTCGGAAAATTCCTCCAGCCGCGCCTTCACGTCGTGGAGGGTGACGCGCTCGCGCTCCTTGATGCGCTCGACGTTCACCTCGTCGCGCACGCGCTCGTAGTCCTTGATCGCCTCGGCCGGGATGGCGACGCCGAGATCCTTCTGCGCCTTCATCACCGCGATCCAGAAATCGCGCTCCAGCAGGATGCGGCCCGGGGCGGACCACAGATCTTTCATCGCCGCCGAGGCGTAGCGCTCGGCGAGGACGTTCGGGATGGTTTCGGTGGTGGCGGCTGGTTGCTTCACGGCGGGCTACCGTTAGGCCACGCCCCGGGGGTTGCCAATGGAAAAGACACTGCCTTCCACCTCTTCGTAGGGGCGCAGTCTTGCTGCGCCTTGCCTCGCCTGTTCAGAAATGAGGGCGCAGCAAGACTGCGCCCCTACCCCCAACCTCACGTCAGGCAGCGCACGGCCATGTCACGGAGCACGGCCTCCTGTTCGTTCGGCCGGCGGATGATCTCCTCGAAAGTCCTCACGAATTCCTGCTGGTTGTCGATGAGCCGGCGCAGGGGCGGCAGCTTGGCGCTGCCGACCAGCTTGCCCGCATACCACTGGTTCTGCGTGAAGAAGTTGTAGGAGCTTTTTTCCGTGTCGCCGCCGAACAGCCCCGCGTAAGCCTCCTGGGCGCGGGCCCACGCGCCCTTGTCGAAACCGTAGTTGCCGGGCGAGCGCAAGTCGCCGGCGTCGAGCAGCACGCGCGCCTGGATGAGGATGCGGTTGCGGTTCTGCAGCGCGCTGATGATCGGCCGGGCATCGCCGCCGTTGAAAAAATGCCGCTGCAGCTCGGCGAGCGTGCCGCGCAGATCGCCGGCGAAAAACCGGTCGGCCGCGGCGAAGAAATCCCCCTCGGCGAAATTCGGCGTCAGCTCCTCGACCTGCGCCTCCTCGATCACCCCGCCTTCGTTCGCGTAGGTGGCGAGCTTGCGGGTCTCCTCCGTGAGCAGCCGGGTGTTCGCCCCGATCTTCTGCAGCAGCACCTCGATCGCCCCGGCACCGAACGTGACGCCGCACGCGCGCGCCTCGGCGATGGCGACGCCGGCCAGGGCCTCGCCGGCCGACTCACCGTCCCCGCCCGCGAGCGTGAAATCGGAGTTCGCCTCGCACCACTTGGGAAACGCGCGGCGCCGGTCCACCGGCGCGGCGGTGATGACCAGCGCCACCTCGTCCGCGTTCACCTTCGCCAGCAGCTCCTGCAGGGCCTCGACCTGCTTGAGTGTGCCGTCGGCCCGGCCGGTCACGGTGTCGGCGAGAAAGTTCACGTCCTTGAACCAGACGACGCGCTTGCCGCCGAACATCGCCACCGTCTGCGCGGCGTCGCGGAAACGGTTCACGGCCGTCTCCACCTCGTCCACGTTGGCGGCAAAGCCGCTGACGATCTCGCGGGAGAATTCATCCGCGTTTGCCTCCGCGGCGAGCGCCTCGAACCGCTCCTTGCCGACCCGGTTGACGATGAAATCGTCCGGACCGCAGATGAAGACAAAGTTCCTGGGCGTGGCGGGCATGGGCGGGAATTTGCCCACGAAATCCGCGAAAGCGCACGAAAAAAGTTTATTATGTGGGAGCGACCTTGGTCACGACTGTCGCGTGCCAGCACGCTCCCACAGGTCCGGCCCGCCCCACCTCAATTCGCCATCGCCACGGGCACCTTGCGGGCCTCGCGCAGCAGTTCGCGGCGGAGCCAGTCGACGGCGGCCGTCACCGAGCGCTGCTTTACGGCGCAGCGCGGGCCGGGATAGGTCAGTTTGCGCGACCAGTCGCCGCCGGGCGCGTGCATGCCGAGGTAGATCGTGCCGACGGGATTCTCGCCGTTGCCGTGGGCCGGGCCGGCGAAACCCGTGATCGCCACGCCGAAATCCGCGTCCAGCTGCTCGGCCACGCCGGTCGCCATCGCCACGGCGCACTCGGCGCTCACGGCGCCGTGCTGCGAGAGCAGGCACTCGGGGCAGTCGAGGAGCATCATCTTGGCGTCGTTGCTGTAGGAGACGATGCCGCCCTGGAAAAACTTCGAGGCGCCGCAAATGTCGGTGAAGCTGTTGGCGAGCAGGCCGCCGGTGCAGGACTCCGCGACGGCGAGCGTGCGGCCCGTCTCGCGCAACTGGTCCGCGACGACCTTCGCGAGCGAATCATGACCGAAGCACACGAAGTCGTCGCCCAGCAGCGCGGCGCATTCTTCCGCCAGTTCATGCAGGCCGTCCATGCTGTAACATTCGTCCGGGGAGCTGATCCGGCAATCCACCTGTCCCTGGTGGGCGCAATACGCGATGCCCAGCCCGGGATAGCGCGCGAAAAGCGGTTGGAATTTCGTCTCGAGCATCGATTCGCCGACGCCGGCGGTGCGGATCTGCACGTAGGCCTCGCCCTCGCCCAGCAGGCCGAGCTTGGTCAGCCGCGGCATCACCTGCCCGGTGAACATCGGCTGCAACTCGTTCGGCGGGCCGGGCAGCATGATGAGCACCTTGCCGTCCTGCTCGACCCAAAGGCCGGGCGCCGTGCCGTTCGCGTTGGGCAGAACGTCGCCATGCTCGAACCGGTAGGCTTGCTTGAGATTGTTCGGCGTCATCTTGCGGTTGATGCGCGCGAAACGGTCCGCGATAGCCTGCTCCAACGCCGGATCCTTGATCAACTGCTGGCCGAGGGCCTCCGCCAGCACCTCGCGGGTGCGGTCGTCGCAGGTCGGCCCGAGCCCGCCGGTGGTGATGACCACATCGCTCCGCGCCCAGCTTTCGCGGAACTGCGCGGCGATGGCGTCCGCCTCGTCCGTGATGGTCACGTTGCGCTGGAGCAGGACGCCGCGACGGCCGAGCTGGGCGCCGATGAACGTGAGGTGGCCGTTGGCGGTCAGTCCAAGCAGCAGCTCATCGCCCAGGGTGAGCAATTCATAACGCGGCGCCGCGCGGTGGGCGCGCGGCTTTGACGATTCCGAGGTGGCCATACAGTGTGTCGTCGCGCAACCTACTGCGTTTTTCCCAAAATGCCAGCCTCCGCACCTCCCGTTTTGCTTTCTGTCATTGCGCGGAGCCCGGCGACGCAGCAATCCAGCTAGATGGATCGCCACGTCCGGCCCGCCAGCCCGGGACGGACGCGCGATGACAAAACTTCATGCCCGACCCGAGACAAAGCAACGCCCTCAAGGCCAAGGTCCGCGCCCTGCCGGACGGCCCCGGCGTTTACCTGATGAAGGACCGGCTGGGTCGCATCATCTACGTCGGCAAGGCCAAGAGCCTGAAGAAACGCGTGTCCTCCTATTTCCAGGCCGGCCGGGCCCGCGCCCTCCGCCACCAGCCGAAGATCCGCACGCTGATCGAGATGATCGACGACTTCGAAATCCTCGAGGTGAAGTCCGAGCCCGAGGCGCTGCTGCTCGAGGGCAAGCTGATCAAGCAGTGGCGGCCGAAATACAACACCGACTTCACCGACGACAAGCGCTTCCTGCTCGTCCGCCTCGACCTTGACGCGCCGCTGCCGCGTTTCGTGCTCACGCGGTTCAAGAAGGACACGCGCTCGCGCTACTTCGGGCCCTTTGCCCACTCCGGCCTGCTGCGCAAGACCCTCGCGACGATGCGCCAGCGGTTCGGCATTTTGCTCGCCGACACCACGCCGCAAAAACTCCCCGACGGCGCCTGGCAGCTCTACGACGATGTCCGTGCCGAGATTTCCGGCTGGCCCAACGTCGTCACCGCGGAGGAATACCGCGCGCGCGTCGTGGCGGCCTGCGATTTTCTCGACGGCAAAAGCCGCGAGTGGCTGGCCACGCTGCGCGCCGAGATGTCGGCCCGCGCGGCGAAACAGGAATTTGAAAAGGCCGCCGAACTGCGCGACATCGTCCTGGCGCTCGAGCAGACGCTGGCCCGCACGCGGAAGTTCACCCGCGACTTCACGCACGTGCGGCCCGACGAGGAGGCGTTGAAGCAGTTGCACGGCGCGCTCGGCCTCAACGGTCCGCCGGTGCACATGGAGTGTTTCGACATCTCGCATATCTCGGGGACGTTCGTCGTCGCCTCCATGGTGCACTTCACCGACGGCCGGCCCGACAAGGACCAGTATCGCCGCTTTTCGATCAAGAGCTTCATCGGCAACGACGACTTCAAGGCCATGGAGGAAGTCGTCTCGCGCCGCTACCGCCGGCTCATCGCCGAACAGAAACAATTCCCCGATCTCGTCGTCATCGACGGTGGCCGCGGCCAGATCGCCGCGGCGCTCAAGGCCTTCGTCGGCCTGGACTGCCCGCCGCCCGCCATGATCGGCCTCGCGAAGAAGCAGGAGACTATCATTTTCCCCGACGCGCGCGCCCCCCTCAACCTCCCGCTCGGCAACCCGGGGCTGAACCTCCTGCAACGCCTGCGGGACGAGGCGCACCGCTTCGCCAACACCTACAACGCCGACCTGCGCTCGAAGAAGATCAAGGAAAGCATCCTCGACGATTTCCCCGGCCTCGGCCCGAAACGCCGCACCATGCTGCTGGAACACTTCGGCTCCCTCGACAAACTCCGCGCCGCCACTGTGGAGCAGATCGGCGAGGCGCCGGGCTTCGGCCCGAAGTTCGCCGAGCAGCTGCACGCGTTCCTGCATCACTGATTCGCCCGGAACGGTTGAATGACCGACCAGCGGTGTTTCCCGTGCGACAATTCCACTCTGGAAACCGTGCGTCGGCGGAGGTATTTTTCATCCGGTGGCTCCGCGCGACGCGTGGTGTCACTCTCAATAAAGGAGAATCCATGAATACACCCCAATTCGGTCTGCGTGTGGCCGGCACGATCTTCGGGCTGGTCTGTCTCGCGCAATTGCTGCGCCTGTTGTTCGGTGTCCAAGTCGTGGTGGAGGGCAAATATCCCGTGCCGCTGTGGCTGAGCGGTGTCGCCTGCGTCCTCACCGGCCTGCTCGCCTTCTGGCTGTGGCGCCTGTCGCGGTCCGTCGCAGCTCCGCCGGCCAAGACCTGACCGTGGCTCAGTTGAGCCGCACGATCGCCGCGTTCAGCACGGTGGCGAAGCTGACCCAGAGCACGTAGGGAGCCCACAGCGCGCCGGCCAGCCGGTCGGTCCGCCACAGACCGGCCTGCAGCCAGAGCAGCAATCCCCAAAGCACGACGATTTCAACCAGCGCCCACTGCGGCTGCTTGAGGCCGAAGAAAAGCACCGACCACAGGGCGTTGAACCCCAATTGGACAAAATAGCCCGCCACGAGACTGCGGGTGGAAGACGCATCCTCCGGCCGCGCTGCGAGCCAGGCGCGCCAGATCGCTAAACCCATCAACACATAAAGCGTGGTCCACACCGGTGCGAAGAGCCAGCCCGGCGGATTCCAGGACGGCTTGTTGAGCAGGGGAAACCAGGTTCGGACATTCGCGTAGGTCGCCCAAGACCCGATGGCGCCGGCGGCAAAGGCGGCGGCGATGAATCCGGCAAGCGCGAGCCACCGGCGGGGAGCAAGGGCGGCGGTCATGGAGTTACTTCCGCAGCCGAACGACAAACGCCAGGAGTCGGTCGGGCAGGAGCCATTTGAGCAGCAGAAAAATCTTGGCGTGGAACGGGCCGTTGTAGCGCGGGGCGGGATTGTCACTCGTCAGCGCTTTTTCGACCAGCCGCGCGATATCGTCGGGCACGCCGGCGATGCGGCGCATCGTCGTGGTGTTGGTTTGATAACCCTTGTAGAACGGTGCGTAGGCGCCGGCGTTTTCGACGACCGCGGCGGAAACCTTGTCCGCCGCCTCGACGAATTCCGTGACAATGAACCCCGGCCGGATGAGCGTCACGCGGACGCCGAAGGGCTTTAATTCGCCGCGCAGCCCGTCGGTGAGCGCCTCGAGCGCGTGCTTGGTGGAGTCGTAGATGCTCGACAGCGGCCGCGCGATCTTCCCGGCGACGGAACCGATGTTGACGATGCAGCCGCTGCCGCGCTCGCGCATGCCCGGCAGCACGAGTTGGGTCAGCGCGATGAGCGAGAAGACATTCGTCTCGTAATTTTTCCGGATCAAATCGACCGGCGCCATCTCGACCGGTCCGCGCGTGCCGTAGCCGGCGTTGTTCACGAGCGCATCGATGCGGCCGAATTTCGCGAGTGTGGCGGCCACGAGTTTCCGTCGGTCCGTGTCACTCGTGACGTCGCCTGCGACGGAGAGAATCTTTTCGCCGGTCGGATCGAGTTCGCGCGCGAGCGCCTCCAGCCGGTCGGGCCGCCGCGCAGTGATGACGACCTTCGCCGCGGCGCGGACCAGCCGGCGGGCCGTGGCTTCGCCGATGCCGGACGAGGCGCCGGTGATGATGATGACCTGTCCGGCGAGGGTGGGCATGAGAGGGCGGGGATAGACTGGTATTTGTAAGGCTGCACCTTGGTGCCGCCGCGGCACGGCGCAAGCGCCGGCCCTACACGGGGATTACTCCGCGTCGTAGATCTGCACGCGCGACCAGCAGGTCTTGTATTTCTCTACGAACGCGAGGTGGAGCGGATCAACCTGGTAGGCGTTCTGCGCCGCGACATTCTTGCAGATGACGATGAGTGCGACGTCGTAGCTGGCATCGATCACCGGCCGCCGCTCCGTCGCGGCGGGGGCGGCGACGACGACTTTCTCCACCGACTTGATGCCGGTCAGTGTTTCGACGCCCCGGCGGAAATCCGCGCGCTGCGCGGCGGTGAGCTCGGGTTTCAGCCAGAAATAGACACTGTGATAGAGCATGGTGCCCCGAGCAAACACCCGGGCCCCCGGGAGGCAAACGCAGAGTGGGCGGCCTTTGTCTGTCTGTGGGAGCGAGCTTGCTCGCGACAGTGCCCACCCTGAGTCGCGAGCAAGCTCGCTCCCACAAATCCAATCCCCCATTGAAAAGCCTGTTGCGACTGTCGCCCCGAGGCGGTTCAATGTCCGTTGTGCCCGTCCGCCGTCAGACGGGAACCGGCCCTAATAAAGCGCCCACTGGAACGTCTAGAAGTTCATCCAGTCCCATATCCATCCCATGAAAATCACCCGCCTCCTGCCCCTGCTGGCCTTGCTGCCGTTCGCGCTTCGCGCGGCGCCGGTCAGTTCCACCATCTCCGCGGTCACGGTCTACACCGACCGCGCCGTCATCACCCGCTCCGCCACCGTCGATCTCACGGGCGGCATCGCTGAACTCGTCTTCGCCGACCTGCCCGAGGCGCTCAACGAACACTCGTTGCAGGTCAGCGGCAAGGGCACGGCCGCCGCCACCATCCTCGATGTCAGCGCGAAGCGCACGTTCGTGGACTTCACCCCCAACGCCCGCGTGAAGGAACTCGAAGACCAGCTCAAGGGCCTCGGCAAACAGATGCGCACCCTCAACGATCGCACGGGCGTCCTGCAGGGCCAGAGCGCCATGCTCGACCAGATGAAGGGCGCGCTCTTCGCCCCGCCGGCCAAGGACGTGCCGCGGCCCGACCTGACGCAGTTCACCAACTCGCTCAATTACCTTTCCGAACAGCAGGCCAAGATCGTCGCCGAGAACACCGCGCTCGATGAGCAGCGCGACGATCTCCAGAACAAGATCAACACGGTGCAGCAGCAGCTCAACGAACTGCGCGGCGCCGGCGGCAAGGGCTACAAGACCGTGACCGTCCGCGTGTCCGCCGCCCAACCCGGTAATCTCGACGTCGCCCTCTCCTACACCGTGCCCGGCGCCTCCTGGGCACCCAGCTACGATGCCCGCGTGCTCAGCACCGAGCACGCCGTCGCCCTCGGTTACTTCGGCCTCGTCCGCCAGAACACCGGCGAAGACTGGAAGGATGTCGCCCTCACGCTCTCGACGGCCCGCCCGTCGCTCGGCGGCGCCGCGCCCGTGCTGACCGTCTGGAATATCGATGTGTTCAATCCCATTATCCTGCGTGAACAGGAAATGGCCAAAAAGGACGCAATTGAATCTTTTGCCAAACGCCGTCAGGAAATGCGCGCTAATGCGCCTGCCGCGATAAACCCACAGCAACTTACGACTGGCGGTTCTTGGGGTTACGCCGGCAAACCCGAAGAGGCGGACGCCGACATGGCCGCCGCCACGATCGAAGCCGGCGCGACCAGCGCCTCCTTCAAGATCGCCACGCCGGCCAGCGTCGCGAGCGACAACTCCCCGCAACGCGTGCCGATCATGAACACCACGTTGAAGGCCAACCCCGAATACCTCACCGTGCCAAAACGCCAGGCGGTCGCCTACCTTACGAGCAAGGTCGTCAACTCCTCCGACTTCCCGCTGCTCGCCGGCGCCATGAACGTGTTCCTCGACGGCACGTTCGTCGCCACCAGCAACCTGCGCACCGTGATGTCGGGCGAGAAGTTCGACCTGGCTCTCGGGGCTGACGAGGGCATCAGCGTGAAGCACAAGCGCGTGAACAAGTTCTCCGAGGACACCGGCCTGACCAACTCCGGCAAGCGCATCACCTACGAATACCTGATCACGATCCAGAACAACAAGAAGACCGCCGAGCGCGTGATCGTCGCCGATCAGGTGCCGCTCTCCCGCAACGAGAAGGTCGTGGTGAAGCTGCTCTCGCCCGACGCCAAGGAAGTGAAGCCCACCGACGAGGGCACGCTCAAGTGGACGCTCGACCTCAAGCCCGGCGAGAAACGCGAGCTGACCGTGAAGTTCGCCGTCGAATACGACAAAGACGTGAACGTCGCCGGCCTGGAGTGAACCTGCCTCAAGGCACCAATCCTTTTGGCCACAAAAAGCACAAAAAAGAATCGGTCCTGCCACACTCATGTTCCGAGCGCCTATAGGCGCCTTGCAACCTGCGATTACAGTCGGGTCTTGGTGTTTTTCGTGGCCAAAAAGGATTGGTTTCTGTTTCGGTGTGCTCGGTAACCATGCCCGGCCCCCTCACCCTCCTCGTCGACAACGGTTCGCTGCAACCCGCCGCTACGCTCGCGCTGCGCGGTTTGGCGACGAAGCTTTCCCTCCGGCTCGGCCTCACGGTCGAGCCGGTTTCATTGCTGCACTCGTCCGGCATCGACCCGAAACACCTCGACGGCCGGCCCGCCGAAATTCTGGTGCCCGCCCTCGAGCGACGGCTGGCCGCCGGGCAGACCGAGTTCATCGTCGTGCCGCTTTTTTTCGGGCCGAGCATGGCGCTGACCGTCTATGTGCCGGAGATAGTGGAGCGATTACGGGAAAAATATCCGGCGCTCAACGTCCGGCTCGCTCCCGCGCTCCATGCCGCGGGAGACGACCGGCTCGCGCGCATCCTCGCCGATCAGGTGCGGATCGAACTGGCCCGGGAGAAATCCTCGCCGGTGCGCGTCGCGCTGGTGGATCACGGCAGCCCGGTGCCGGAAGTCACGGCCGTGCGCAACGAACTCGCCACCCAACTCGCCGGCTTGCTCGGCGCGCAAGTGGCGGCGGTCGCCCCGTGCAGCATGGAGCGGCGGCCCGGGCCGGCTTATGAGTTCACGGCGCCGTTGCTTGGCGATTTGCTCGCCGCCCCGACGTGGAATTCCAGCCGGGTGATCGTGGCGATGCAGTTTCTCCAACCGGGCCGCCACGCCGGGCCGGACGGCGACGTGGCAAAACTCTGCCGCGCGGCCGAGGCGGCGCATCCGGGTTTGAGCACCCGCATGACCGGACTCGTCGGCGCGCACCCGCTGCTGGTGGAAATCCTGGCGGATCGGTGTGGTAGTGCGGTGCTTTAGCCCGCACTCAAGATCTCACGGCGCGGGCTGAAGCACCGCGCTACTTTTGAACCACCGCCTGCGCGTGCAGCGCGGGCAGCTCCGCGGCGAAACTCGACAGCCGCACCACCTCGCCGATGACGACCAGCGCGGGCTGGCCGGCGAGGCCGGCGGAAAGTTTCTCGGCGTCGCGCAAGGTGCCGATTTGGATTTTCTGGTTCGGCAACGTCGCCTCGCTGACCAGGGCGAGGGGCAGGTCGGCGGACATTCCGTGATCGAGCAGGTTGCGGGCGATCTCGGGCAGCCGGCGCACGCCCATGTAGAAGCACAGCGTCGCACGCAACCGCGCCAGCGAGCCCCAGTCGAGCGCGTCGGTGTTGGCGGCGCATTGGTGCCCGGTGACAAAAACAACCGCGGAAGAATGATCGCGATGCGTCAGCGGCAGACCCGCGACGGAACTGGCGGCAGTCGCGGCGGTGACGCCAGGAACGATCTCGAAAGGAATCCCGGCCTCGCGCAACGCGGCCATTTCCTCGCCGGCCCGGCCGAAGATCAGCGGGTCTCCGCCTTTCAGCCGCACAATTTTCTTCCCGGCGCCGGCAAGGGCGACGAGCAGGGCATTGATCTCGGGTTGGGTCGCGCTGTGACTGCCCGCGCGCTTGCCGACGTGATGCACCTCGCAGTTCGGCGGGCAGTGCGAGAGCAGTTCCTTGTTGACCAGTTCGTCGCACACCACGGCTTCGGCGCCTTGCAGGACCTTCAATCCGCGGAGGGTGATTAGGTCGGCCGCGCCCGGACCGGCTCCGACGAGCCAGACAAAACCCTTTCTGCGGGACTGGTTTAAATTAATCATGACATCTTTAGTAGATATGACTTCTTTTATACTTTACTCGTTGGCCAACAGATGCAAGCGTTCTCGTTGTCATGTCCGTAACTCCATCAGCGCCACTAAGCAAGAACGAGGTTCTCAAGCAGAACGATCCCACCCTGGCCGGCAATATTGCCGCCACGATGGCCGATCCGGCGGCTGACAAGTTCTCGGAGGATGACCAGCAGTTCATCAAGTTTCACGGCATCTACCAGCAGGACGACCGCGACCTGCGCAAGACCGCCAAGAAATTCATGCTGATGATCCGCGGCCGCATCCCGGGTGGTGTCATGACCCCGGCGCAGTGGATCACGTTCGATGATCTCGCCACGCAATACGGCAACAACACCCTGCGCCTGACCACGCGCCAGAGCATCCAGTTTCACGGCGTCGTCATGGCCGGCCTCGGGCCGTTGATCAAGCGCATCAACGAATCGCTGCTCTCCACCCTCGCCGCCTGCGGCGACGTCAACCGCAACGTCACCGCCTCGCCCACGCCCGCCTACACCAAGGCCCGCGAGCAGGTCTTCGCCGACACTGTGCTGGTCGCCGACGCCCTCGCGCCGAAAACCCCGGCGTATCACTCCATCTGGATCGAGGGCGTGCAGCTCAAGCTCGACGATCCCGCGCAGCAGAACTTCGAGGACCCGCTCTACGGCCGCACCTACCTGCCGCGCAAGTTCAAGGTCGGCTTCGTCATCCCGCCGGTGAACGACATCGACATCTTCACCAACGACCTCGGCTTCATCGCCGTCGTCGAGAACGACCGCGTCGTCGGCTACAACGTCACGGTCGGTGGCGGCATGGGCCGCAGCCACGGCAACGTGCAGACTTTCCCGCGCATCGCCGACGTGCTCGGCTATATTTCGCGCGAGCGCCTCATCGACGTCGCCAAGGCCGTCTTGACGATCCACCGCGATTTCGGCGACCGCGCCAACCGCAAGCATGCCCGCCTCAAATACGTCGTCGAGGAACGCGGCGTGGCTTGGGTCACCGCCGAGATCAACCGCCGCACGGGCGACGCCCTCGCCGGCGTCCGCCGCTACGAGTTCACCTCCACGAGCGATCTCTACGGCTGGCACCGCGCGGTGGACGGCAGCCTGTTCCTCACGCTCTTCGTCGAGACCGGCCGCATCAAGGACGTCCCCGGCCACGCCCAGAAGACCGCGCTGCGCCAGGTCGCGGAGAAATTCCCGCACATCGAATTCCGTCTTTCCGCCAATCAAAACGTCATTCTCGCCAACGTGCAGCCCGCCGATCGCACCGCGATCACGACGCTGCTCGCCACGCACGGCGTCAAGGTCGACGGGCAGGCCAGCGTGCTCCACGCCGCATCCATGGCCTGCCCGTCGCTCCCGACCTGCGGCCTCGGGCTCGCCGAGTCCGAGCGCATGCTGCCCGGGCTCATCGACCGCATCGAGAAACTCGGCGGCGAACTCGGCCTCGGCGGCGAGGAGATCATCATCCGTTCCACCGGCTGCCCCAACGGCTGCGCCCGGCCCTACATGGCCGAGATCGCCTTCGTCGGAAAAGCGCCCGGTCGTTACCAGCTCTGGCTCGGCGGCAACGCCGCGGGCACCCGCCTCAACCAGGTCTACAAAGACACGGTGAAGGACGCTGAGATCGAAGCCGAGTTGCGCCCGCTGCTGGAGCGCTGGAAGAACGAGCGCACCCCCGGCGAGCGCTTCGGAGACTTTTGTTCGCGCTGTGTGTTGCCTGAACAAAATAAAGCGGGAGCGGCTGGGGATGCCGCTCCCGCCCCAATTTCCAACTGACATGACCGACTCCGAACTCATCCGCTGGAACGCCGAACTGCGCGCCCAGTCACCGCTCGACATCGTCCGCTGGGCCGTCTCCCGGGCCGGCGGCCGCGCGATCGTCTCGACCAACTTCCGGCCCTACGAAGCCGCCATCCTCCACCTCGCGGTGCAGGCGCAGCCCGACATTCCCGTGCTCTGGGTCGACCACGGCTACAACCGCCCGGCCACCTACCGGCACGCCGAGGAACTGCGCGCCCGCCTCCAGCTCAACCTCAAGCCCTACCTGCCGCGCCTGACGCCCGCGCACCGCGACACCCTTTACGGACCGATCCCGACCACCGAGGACGAGGCCGGTCTGAAAAAGTTCAGCGCCCTCATGAAGCTCGAGCCCTTCCAGCGCGGCATGAAGGAGCTGGCGCCCACCGTCTGGATCACCGCACTCCGCAAGGTGCAGAATCCGAACCGCGCCGGCCTCGACATCGTGTCGCGCGACGGGAACTTCGGCGCGCTCAAGGTCAGCCCCTTCTTCTATTTCACCGACGCCGACCTCGACGCCTACCTGGCGCAACACCAGCTCCCGAACGAGTGGGATTATTTCGATCCCGCCAAGGCCGACGAGAAGCGCGAGTGCGGCCTGCACGCCGCCTGGGGAAAACAAGCGGTCAACGCCTGACAAATCGCCGCCAAACGCCTTGACCCTGTCCCTGTAGGTGGTGCGCAAGCTCGCCCCCTACAAAGACGTCAGACCCTTTTCGATGCATTCCTACCATCTCGACCATCTTCAGCATCTCGAAACCGAGGCCATCCACATCATGCGGGAGGTCGCCGGTGAATTCGAGCGGCCCGCCCTGCTCTTCTCCGGCGGCAAGGATTCCATCTGCCTCCTGCGCCTCGCCGAGAAGGCGTTCCGCCCGTCGGATCTCCCGATGCCGTTCCTCAACGTCGAGACCGGCCACGAATTCCCCGAGCTCATCGAATTCCGCGACCGCCGCGCCCAGGAGCTCGGCGCCAAGCTCATCGTCCGCACCGTCGACCAGGCGATCGCCAACGGCACCGCCACCCCGGCGCCCGGCGAGGTCAGCCGCAACAAGCTCCAGATTCCCGTCCTCCTCGGCGCCATCGAGGAGTTCCGCTTCGACTGCGCCATCGGCGGCGCCCGCCGCGACGAGGAAAAGGCCCGCGCCAAGGAGCGCTTCTTCAGCTTCCGCGACGGCTTCGGCCAGTGGGACCCGAAGAACCAGCGCCCCGAGATCTGGAACCTCTACAACGCCCGCCTCAACGCCGGCGAAAACATGCGCGTGTTCCCGCTCAGCAACTGGACCGAGATGGACGTCTGGGAATACATCAAGCAGGAGAAGCTCGAGGTCCCGAACATCTACTTCAGCCACACCCGCGAATGCTTCCGCCGCGGCGGCCAGTGGCTGCCCGTGCCGCCCGACCACACCGACGCCACCAAGCCCGATCCCTACGCCGGCGCCCGGCCCAAGCCGACCGAGGCCCGCAAGACCATGGTCTGCCGCGTCCGCACCATCGCCGACATGATCAGCACCGGCATGATCGAAAGCCCGGCCAACACCGTGGACGACATCATCGGCGAAGTCGCCGCTGCCCGCGTGACCGAGCGCGGCTCCCGCGCCGACGACAAGGCCTCCGAGGCCGCCATGGAGGACCGCAAGAAGGCGGGTTATTTCTAAATGTTCACCGAAGAAGTCATGCCTCCTCCCACACCCGTGACCGTCCCCGTCGACATCCTCCGCCTCAACACCTGCGGCAGCGTCGACGACGGCAAGTCCACGCTCATCGGCCGCCTGCTCTACGATTCAAAATCGCTCATGGAGGACCAGATCGAGGCGCTCGAACGCTCGGCTGACATCACCGGCGGCGGGCAGATCAACCTCGCCAACCTCACCGACGGCCTCCGCGCCGAGCGCGAGCAGGGCATCACCATCGACGTCGCCTACCGCTACTTCGCGACCCCGCGCCGGAAGTTCATCATCGCCGACACCCCGGGCCACGTCCAATACACGCGCAACATGGTGACGGGCTCCTCGACGGCCAACCTCTCCATCGTGCTCGTCGACGCCCGCCTCGGCGTCATCGAACAGAGCCGCCGCCACACCGCCCTCGCTTCGCTCCTGCGCATCCCTCACCTCGTCGTCGCCGTCAACAAGATGGACCTCGTCGGCTGGAGCGAACAGCGCTTCCTGGAGATCCGCGCGCAGTTCGAGGAGTTCCTGCCGCGCCTCGACATCAAGGACGTCAAATTCATCCCGCTCAGCGCGCTCAACGGCGACAACGTCGTCGATCCCTCGCCGCACACGCCCTGGTATTCCGGCCCCACGCTGCTCGGCCACCTCGAGACCGTGCACATCGCGAGCGACTGGAACCTCAGCGGCTTCCGCCTGCCCGTGCAGTGGGTCAACCGCCCGAACAACCCGACCGACCACGCGCTGCACGACTTCCGCGGCTTCAGCGGCCAGATCGCCGGCGGCATCGTCCGCACCGGCCAGAAGGTTATCGCCCTGCCCGCCGGCATCGTGTCGACCGTGAAACAGATCTGGACCTACGACGGCCCGGTGCAGGAAGCCTTCTGCCCACAGTCCGTCACCGTCGTGCTGGAGCATGACATCGACGTCAGCCGCGGCAGCATGCTCATCGGCACCGAGCACCTGCCCGGCTCCAGCAGCGACCTGCAGGCCGAGATCTGCTGGATGCACCCACGCGCCCTCCAGGCTGGCAAAAAATACTTCCTCAAACACACCACGCACACCGTGCAGGCCGTGGTCACCGAGATCGTCAACAAGCTCAACATGTCGACGCTCGAAACCGAGCCCGCCCCCGCCGAGCTTGCGATGAACGACCTCGGCGAAATCCGCCTCCGCACGGCGAGGCCCCTCGTGTTCGACGGCTACGCCACCAACCGCCTCACCGGTTCCTTCATCCTCATCGAGCAGGGCACCAACGCCACGGTCGCCGCCGGCATGCTCCTGCCGCCGCGCGAGGTCGTGAAGCCGGAAAACGGCGACTACGTCATCTGACGGCGCCGCGCCGGTGCTAAAAGGTTGCCCGCCTGCTCGCGCATTCTAACTTGAATCCCCAGTGAAGATCTCCGTCAAAGTCGACTACGCCTGCCGGGTCATGGCGGAACTGGCGCGCCTGCACGACTCGGGCAACCTCGCCCAGATCGAACATCTCGCGCGCACGGAGGCCGTGCCGGCGAACTTCCTCGCGCAGATCCTCGGCAAGCTGCGCACGCACGGCCTCATCGTCAGCCGCCGCGGCAACCAGGGCGGTTACACGCTCGCCCGCGCGCCGGAGGACATCTCGCTCCACGACATCCTCGAGGCCGTCGAAGGCGGGTGTCTTCACCTCAGCGGCAATTTCCAGGGCCGCAGCGGCCGGCGGCTGAAGCAGATCTGGGGCGAGATCAGCGCGACCCTCGCGGAGAAGACCAAGAGCTACACCCTCGACCAGCTCGCGACCAAGAACCCGACCGAGATGTATTACATCTGAGCGGCCATCGATCATGTCCGCTCCCTTGCATCATCGGTCGATCCCGTGGCTGATCGCCGGCGCGTTTCTGCTGTTCGGCACCGGAATATTCTTTCCCTTCTTCACCGTCACCAAGTTCTGGGTGTTTCACGACGCGGTATCGGTGGTGGGCGGCATCTTCACCCTGTTTCGCGAGGGGGAATACTTTCTCTTCGCCGTGCTGACACTGTTCACCCTTGTTTTCCCCTGCGTGAAACTCGGCTTGCTCGCCGTCATCTGGCTGGAACGCGAACACGACCTGGTCCGCGTGCGCCGGCTGCACCGTTGGGTCGAGGGTTGGGGTCGTTGGTCGATGCTCGACGTGTTTGTCGTCGCCATTTTGATCGTGACCATGAAGGCCGCCGGCCTCGCCCAGATCCAGATCGGGCCCGGGCTCTATCTGTTCACGTGCTCGGTCATCGCCACGCAATTCGCCTCCGGCTGGGTCGCCGGCCTGCTGGATCGGGCATAGCTCCCGCCGGCGCGGGATTCGCTTCGTCGGTTTGATGTTGGAAGCGGGGAACCGATAGTTCCGCCGCTGCTGTCATCGCATAAAGTCGCGGCGCGCTTCCCGCGCCGCGACCGTGCGCATGCCGCCCTGCGGCGGCGATCAATAGCGGAAGTTGGTGCCGATCATGACGCCCGTGTTCTGGTCGTCGTCGCGATCAACCCCGGCGGTGAGCGCCCACTGGCCGGTGACCCAGTAGTTGGCCTTCACGCCGTAGTCCCACCGGCCGTTCCGGCTGAGATTGGGCGCGTCTTCGAACCGGATGAACGGCGTGACGGTGACGGCCGGAGCGACCTGGAATTCCGCCCCAACGCCCAACTGGAAGAGAAAGGAATCGTCCTTCACCCCCGCTACTTTTTCCGAGGCGTAGCCCGCCCCGACCTCGACATAGGGTTTGCTCGAGGCCAGGTCCGGGTAGTAGGCCCGCAGGCCGGCGCTGATCGCGAGTTGCCGTGACGAGGAACCGGCCTCCGTCCAATCGAAGCTGAGCCGGCCATCGAACCCGGTCCGGAGGGCTTCGTTGAAATTGAAACGGTAATTGTCCGCGTAACCCGCGGGACCGTCGAGATCGATGTGGCGGTAGGTCAGGCCGGCGTAGGTCTGGCCGAGCAGGCCGGAGGCGACAACGACCGGGGCGGCGGCCGGGGCCGGGACCAGCGTGTTCGGTTCGCCGGTGTCGGCGAACGCGGAGAGGGCGAAGCCGCACGCGGTCGCGGCGGCCAGAATGATTGGGTGGCAGGGGTTCAGTTTCATGGTTGGCGTGGGTTAAGCGGCTCGCCGCCGAAAGCGACGGCGAGCACATGCTCATTATGAATATACCGCCCGCCCGATTGTTCCGGCTGGATCGCCGCGAGGGGCGTAAAACCCCGATGAAATTCACGATGCCGACCGGCCGGGCCTGCACCCCATCAGCGCATAAAGCCGCGGCGCACCCCGGCGCCGCGGCTTGGCTGCATTGCTACCCGACCAAGATCAGAAGCGGAAGTTGCACCCGATCTTGTAGCTCATGTCCTGGTTGTCGTTGCGGTCGATCCCGGCGCTGACCGCCCACTGCCGGTTCACCCAGTAGTTGGCTTTCACGCCGTAGGTGACGGTATCCTTGTCCGCGTAGCTCTGGGTCCGGTTGTATTTCACGAACGGCGTGAGCGTCAGATCCGGCGTGACCTGGAATTCGATGCCGGTGGCGGCGGTCCAGACGAAGGAGTGGTCGCGCGTGCCGGCGAACCGCAGCCAGTCGTAGCCGATGCCGGCCTCGATGTAGGGCTTGCCCCAGGTCTGGCTGGTGCTGAAGGCGCGCAGCGCCGCCGACAGCAGCTGTTCGCGCGCGCGGTCGCCCGCGACAACCCCGGTTTGCGCCCAGTCGTAATTGAACACCGCATCGAAGCCGGAATTCAGCGCCTGGTTGTATTCAAAACCGTAGCTGTCGGCGTTGACCGGCGAGCTGTCGAGATGGAGGTAACTGTAGCTGAGCCCGGCGTAGGTCTGGCCGAGCAGGCCCAGCGCATTGGCGGCCGCGGGCGCGGCGGGCGCGGCCGCGGGCATGACATCAGCCGGAGCGGAAGCCGCGAGGCCGATCGTCGCAGCGGCGACGAGGAGAAGTGATTTCAAGGTGATTTTCTGGTTCATGTTTGTTTTTAGGTTTGGTGACACCAACGCGCAGTGCGCGGGGTGACGCATCCAAGAAACACGCGACGAACGGTGAAGTTCCGCGGCGGAAAATCTTCGGCGAAAAAATATTTCGCGGCGGAACTGCCCAAAGAATCCGCTGTCGGCGCCCAGTTTTTCGCTCTGGTCCGCGGACACCTTGCCATTGCCCCGGTTCTGGCTAGGCTGGTCGTCCCATGAAAGTCACCCGCCTCCACGCCCTCCTCCTCCTTCCCGCCATGTTGTTTTTTTCCAAAGCCTCCGCCGAACCGCTCAAGGTCGGTGATCCCGCCCCGGCCGTCAGCGGCGTCACCGACGCCGGCGCGACCATCGCTTTCGCCGATGTCTACAGGCAGCAGCCCTACACCCTCGTCTATTTTTATCCGAAGGCCGACACGCCCGGCTGCACCAAGCAGGGTTGCTCGTTGCGCGACGGCTACGAGGCGCTCACCAAGAAGGGCGTCGCTGTCATCGGCGTGAGCCACGACGACGTGGCGGCACAAAAGGCCTTCAAGGAAAAATACCACCTGCCCTTCACGCTCATTGCGGACATGGACAGCGCGGTGATCAAAGCCTTCGGCGTGCCTGCCGCCATGCCGATGACCAGCATGGCCCACCGCTCGGCCTACCTGATCAAGGACGGCAAGATCGTCTACGCCGACTACAAGGGCACGACGGAGAAACAGGCCGAGACCATTCTCGCGGAACTGGCCAAGTAAGCCGGGGCTCGTCCCGCTGATTTCCAGCCGCGCCCTGGCGTCGCGGCTTTTTCATGGAGGGTCGGTCTCCCGACCGACCGCGGCCCGTCGGGAGAGGGGCCCTCCACCCTACAACTCGTCGTCATCCACCGGCGCGAGCACCTCCGCCCGCGGGTCACGGCGGGCGCGCTCGATCCAACCGCGAAACAGTTCCATTTCCGCAAGCCATTCCGGCGGCAACGGCGCGGCCACGAGGTCGATGATGCGCCAAGCCCCGGTTTCATCGACGACGACATTGCGATCGTGCGTGTCGGCCACCAGCCACGGCTCTCCGTCCAGGAACGCCAGCCGCGGGTGATCGCGGTCGGCGCGCAGGAAGCGCGAGGGAATCGGGATGAGATTCTCCGGATCGTGCGCCGAGACGTCCGTCTTTTCCGGCAGCATCCGGCCGAAGGTCTGCTTCGCCACGAGGATTCCCTCGGTGGTGATGCCGACGATTTCGGTCGGGATGCCAAACTGGTGGGTCAGCTGCAGTTTTTGAAACAGCATCCGGTAACTGCCCGGCACCGCCGTTGCGTGGAGCAAATCGCCCTCGCCGCGGCGGAAAGCGAAGGTCGCGCCGACCTCGCCCCCTTCGCGAAACAGGAAGAACTTGTAGACCGAGTGCCCGGGATCGACGAATGCCAGCGCCTCGACCCCGCCGCCGATGCGCCGCAGCTTCGCCCCGTCGGTCTCAAAAGGATCCTCCACCTCTGAACTGAAGCCAAAGGTCTCGAACGGCACGATGGGCAGGTGGCGGCGGAACGCCCGGATGGCGTCGCCCAGCGCCGCCCATTCCCCGCCGGTGGTCTCCAGCAGGCTTACTTCGTCTTCCGCGAGGCGGACGATATCGAGGTCTTTATCTGTTCCGATGCCGCATTCCCGCGCCGCTTTGACCAGCTGATCGAACGTCCGAAGTCGTTGCCGGTGACCGTCCAGAACAGCGGACCATCCTTCCGCGCCGGGGAGGCGGGGGCCGGCGAGGTGGGTGGGGTGTCCGGTGAACGGGTCTTTTTGCGACATGACTCGGCCATGCGCCCAAGGTCACGACGGCCGCGCCCGAACGCAAAAACTATTTGCCCGCAGGTTGTTCACAGTCGAAACCCAAGGCGAGAAAGTAACCGGACCAGGCTTGCGGCGGGGCAAAATCGCCGAAAACCTCTCGCTTGACACCCCGGGCCCTCCTCGGCGACTTTGGCCCTCTTTTTCCCATAAATCCATGCAACCTACATTCCGCCCGCATCGCAAGAAACGCGCCCGCAAGATCGGTTTCCGCGCCCGCAAGGCCACCCGCGGTGGCCGCAAAGTCCTCGCCGCCCGCCGCCGCAAGGGCCGCAAGCGCCTCACGGTCGTCTAAGATGCGCTTCGGCGCCGGGCAACGCCTGCGGCGCAACGATGACTTCCGCGCCGTTCGTGAGCAGGGTCGCCGCGTCGACTGCGGCGCCTTCCTCCTGACTTGGCGCGTGCGCCCGGCCGAATCGTCCGCCGCCCCCGCCCGGGTCGGCGTGGTCGCTTCCCGCGCCTCGGTCGGCGATGCCGTCCACCGCAACCGCGCCAAGCGCCGCCTGCGGGAGATCTATCGCCGCCACCAGACCTTGGTGCCCGCCGGGCTCGATCTCGTCCTCACCGCCCGCGGCGCCCTCCTCCGGTTGGAATATGCCGAGGTGGAACAACGGTTTGTTCAAGCCTGCCAGAAATTTGCCGCCCCGTCCGTCCGTGTCTGATTTTCCGACCAGTCTGCTCCGTCTCCCCGCCCGCGCCGCGAGCGGACTCATCTGGATCTACCAGCGGGCCGTGTCGCCGGCCCTGACGGTGATCAGCCCGAATGCCGGCTGCCGCTTCAGCCCCACGTGTTCGCACTACGCCCGCGAGGCGCTGGCGGAACACGGATTCGTTTACGGCGTCTATTTGACCGCCCGCCGGCTGGTGAAGTGCGGTCCCTGGCATCCGGGCGGCGAGGATCAGGTGCCGCGGCGCAAACCCATTTGTCGCGCGGTGCTTCAGCCCGCGCAAAACACTCCCCGCCACGCGGGCTAAAGCACCGCTTTACTCACACTCTTCATGGATAAAAAGAATATCACGATCGGCGCCCTGCTCGTCATTGGTGCGCTGGCCAGCTTCTACTTCAGCGCCAAACTCGCCCCCCCGCCGTCGCCCGCCCCGAAGCCGGGCAGCACCGCCGCCGCCAGTCCGATCGCCGGCACGCCGGCGAAGACTGTGGCCCCCGCCAGCCAGCCGGTCGCCGGCACCAGCACCCTCGCTCCGGCCGCCTCGCTCTCGGCCAGTGAGACCCCGGCCGAGTTTGTGACCCTGGCGAACGATTTCATCGTTGTCCGCTTCACCAACCACGGCGGCGCCATCGACCGCGTCGGCCTGAAAAAATATCCCGCCGTGCAGGGCCAGCCCGCGCTCTACACGCTCAACGCCCTGCAGGCCGCGCCGGCGCTCAGCCTCGTCGATTTTCCCGGCGCCGACCGCCACACCGCCTACTCGCTCGTCTCTCAGACCGCCACCGAGGTCGTCTATCGCGCCGTCGCCGACGGCCTCGAGATCACCCGCCGCTACTCCCTGGCCAAGGCCCCGGGCCTGGACGACTACCAGATCCGCCACGAGACCACCTTTCGCAACCTGACCGACAAACCGCTGCCGCTGCCCCGCGCGGTGTTTAACGTCGGCACGGCCGCCCCGCTGAACTCGCATGATTACGGCCTTTACCTGTATGCCGGCTACTCCGACGGGAAAGACGCCGAGTTCGTTCGTCGGAGCGAACTCGAAGGCGGCGGTCTGCTCGCTAAGGTTGGCATGAAAGACGGCACTCCGCCGCCCTTCATCTCGCGTCCTGCCATCATCGAGTGGGCGTCGATCAAAAACCAGTTCTTCGCCATGATCCTGACGCCGGACCAGCCGGGCACCGGCGTGCGGATCGAGCGTGTGAAGCTCGATCCTGCGGCGCCCGATACCGACAACCAGGCCTACGGTCTCACCAGCTACGCGCAGTTCGAGCTCAAGCCGCTCGCCGCCGGCGGCTCCACGACCTTTGCTGCGGACTTCTTCGCCGGCCCGAAGGAATACAAGCGTCTCTCCAACGTCGACATCTTCAAGCACGGCGAGGCGAAGATCATGCAGTTCGACTCATCGTTCTACTACAAGATCTTCCTCACCGGCTTCGTCGCGCCGCTGCTGCTGACGATCATGACCTGGGTCCACTCCGGGGTCGGTAACTGGGGCTGGTCCATCGTCATCACCACGCTGTTCCTGAAGCTGGTCTTCCTCCCCTTCACCCTCGCCGCCTCCCGCTCCGCCAAGCGCATGGCGAAGCTCAACCCGCTCATGCAGGCCATGCGGGAGAAATACAAGGATAACCCCCAGAAGATCCAGACCGAGACGCTGCGTCTGTTTAAGGAAAACAAGGTCAATCCGCTGGGCGGCTGCCTTCCGATCGTCATCACCATTCCGTTCTTCATCGGTTTCTTCAACATGCTGCAAAGCGCGTCGGAGCTGCGCTTCGCCTCGTTCCTCTGGGCCGTCGACCTCTCGGCCCCCGACACGGTCGGGCACATCTTCGGCTTCCCGCTCAACATCATGCCGCTCCTGATGGGTGCGACCACCATCATCCAGATGCGGCTCACGCCCTCGCCGACCACGGACAACGCCCAGGCCACCATGATGAAGATCATGCCCTGGATGATGATGATCTTCTTCTACAATTTCGCCGCCGGCCTCGCGCTTTACTCGACGATCAACGGCCTCTTCACGATCGGCCAGCAGCTCGTCATCAACCGCATGCCCGAGCCTCATCTGCCCGGCGTTCCCGCCACCGACGGCGGCATGAAGAACGTCACCCCGAAAAAGAAAAAGTAGCGAGGAGTGAGCAGCGGGTAGCGGTCCTGCCGCACCCGCGCTTGTTTCTACTCACTACTCTCTACCCGCTACTCGCTGCTTCCTCCCCATGGCCGGCCATAACAAGTGGTCCAAAGTCAAACGCGCGAAGGCTGTCACCGACGCGCGCCGGGCCAAGATTTTCTCCGGCCTCTCCCGCGACCTCACGATGGCGGCGCGGGCCGGCGGTGGTGATCCCGACGGCAATCCCCGGCTCCGCACGCTGCTCAGCAAGGCCCGCGAGGCCAACATGCCCGCCGACAACATCGACCGCGCGATCAAGAAGGGCACCGGCGAGCTGCCGGGCGTGGTGTTCGAGGAACTGCATTACGAGGGCTACGGCCCCGGCGGCGTGGCCTTCATCGTCCTGGTCACCACCGACAACAAGCAGCGCACCGCGCAGCTGGTCCGCTCCGTCTTCGCCAACCACGGTGGCAACCTCGCACAGAACGGCGCCGTCACGTTCCAGTTTCTCCACGCCGGCCAGTTCCTCATCCCCGCGGAGCAGGCGACCGAGGACCGGTTGATGGAGGTCGCGCTGGAGGCCGGCGCGGACGACATCATCACCAGCGAGCAGGGCTACGAGGTGCGCTGCAACATCCACGCCTTCGACAAGGTCGCGCATGCCCTGGAAAAGGCCGGCCTCAAGCCCGCGAGCGCCGAGATCGCCTACCTGCCCACCGTCACCGTGCCGGTCACCAAACTGGAGCTGGCGCGGGCGATCATTGTGCTCCACGACGCCCTTGAGGCGGAAGAGGATGTGTCGGCGGTCTTCTCGAACGAGGAGATGGACGAGTCGATCAGTGAAGCCGCAACCTCCGGCTGATCCCGCCGTGGGTGACCGGCGCTGATCACCGCGTGTTGCCTGCCGCGTCCGGCGCGGTTGCGGCTTGATAGATGCCGAGATCGATGTTCTCGAAAAAGCCGTCCGCTTTTTTGTCCGGCCCGACGCTGGTGGAATACAGTCCGAACTTGGAGGACTTCTCGCCGTCCAACTCGGCGAAATCCCTGCCGGCATAGCCCTGGGAAACATGCTCCCGTCCGCCGGCGTTGCCCACCTCCAGGCAGGTGCGGCCGTTCAATCCGGGAAGGGGAATGTCCCACCGGTGTTCCATCGGGCGCGTGGCCCAGCGGTGCACGTAGAGTTTCTTCACCGCCCACGGCGCCGGGCCGCCAGATGGCACGGGAAACGCCGCCGCATCCGCCGCCCCGGCGCACGCCTTGGTCACGGACAAGGCGCAGCCAACATGATTGGGATGGCCATATTCGCCGTCCAACGCGTGTGTCACGATGACGTCCGGTTGGTAGCGGCGGATTTGCTGCACAAGAAACTCGGCCGCCTTCTGCTCGCCACCCCACAGTTTCCAGTTCTCCTCCAGCGTTCCCAGATACGCCCCATCCGCGAACCGCGCAAAGATCGGCTCATTCGGCAGACCGTAGGCGCGGCAGGCGCGACGCATCTCCTCCTCGCGCAGCCCGCGGTCGCCCGGCGGAGTCAGGCCGGCCTCGCCGCTGGTCAGGACGATGACAACCAAGGGCAGTTTCCGCACCTGACTCAGATACGGAATCAGGCCCGGGAAATACGCCTCATCGTCCGGATGGGCGATGACGAGCATCAGCGCCGCTTTCTTCGGCTGCGGGTCGAAATCCGCTGGCGGTCGGCCCTCTGCCGCCAGTGTTCCGGTGACCGCCCCGGCGAATCCAAGCAAACCCAACGCGAAGCTTTTCAGGCACGCCCGTGGTTTCATCATGCCATGATCCTACGGCGGTTTTCCCTGATGCCGCAACCCCCGGGAAGCGACCGATCCCACCTGCCCGCAGCCCGCGGACCCAATGTTCGTAATACGAACATTGGCCCGGACGAACCGCCCCAACTGCCTCGTGCCAGCGGGATGCCTCCGTGTCGGATGTTCGTAATACGAACATCCACCGTTGGCCTGATGGCGGATCAGCCCGCGGGCGCGAAATGCGCCGCCTGTTTGGTGAGCGATTTCTCCAAACTGCCGCACACGAGCTGGCATAGCTTGGGAATGTTGGGGTCGCTGATCCGGTAATAGACCTGCAGCCCCTCCTTGCGCCGGTCGAGCATGTTCGCGGCGATCAGCGTCTGCAGGTGCCGCGAGACGTTCGCCTGCGTGCCCTCGGTCGCCGCCACCAGCTCGGTCACGTTCTTCTCCCCGTCGAACAGCGCCTGGATGAGCCGCAGCCGCATCGGCTCGGCCAGCACGGCAAAGCGGCGGGCGACGATTTCCAGCGCGGAATCATTCAGCAGGGGCGGGCGGGTCATGCCGACACTCAAACAACGCTTGACAAATTATCAAGTATATACGTATATGCTCATACATAATTATGAAAATCGAGTCTCTCGTCCGTCTCCTCGCCGGCTCCATGACCCTCCTGAGCGTGGCCCTGGTTTACTTTGTGAGTCCCTGGTGGCTGCTGCTCACCTGCTTCGTCGGCCTCAACCTCATCCAGTCGGCGTTCACCGGCTTCTGCCCTCCGTCCCTGGTGCTGGCCAAGCTCGGCTGGCTCGACGACACCGGCACCATCCACTGGGGCGGGCGCCGCTGAACCATGATCCCGCACTCTCCCGTGATCCGCTTCGCCGTCACTGTCCTCGCCGGCGCCATCCTCGGGGCCGCGATGGGCTATTTCGGCCAGTGCACCTCCGGCACCTGCCCGCTCACCTCGACCTGGTGGCGCGGGGCGCTCTACGGCGCCTTTCTTGGTCTGATTGTCGCCCTCAACGGTCGCTCCACCTGATCCCGCCATGCCTTTCCTCCGCCCGCTGCTCCCCTTTCTGTTGATCGCCGCCCTCGCCCCAAGCGCGCTTCGCGCCGAACCTTGGACGCTCGACCGCGCGCTGGCCGCCGCGCTGAAGGACAATCCCGACGCGCGCCTCGCCTCGCAACGCGCCGAGGCCGCCGAAGCGATGGTCCAGCAGGCCCGCGCCGCCTGGTATCCGCAGCTCTCCCTGCAAGGCCGCTACACGCAGACCAACAGCCCGATGATGGCCTTCGGCTCCATCCTCAACCAGCGGGCCTTCAACTTCGGTCTCGATTTCAACCAGCCCGGCCGGATCGACGACCTCAACGCCACCGCCACCGTCGCCTACAATATCTACAGCGGCGGACGGCCCTCGGCCGGTCTCGCCGCCGCCCGCGCCGGTGTGCGCGCCGCCACCCAGGACGTCCACGCGGCGCACAACCAGCTCGGCGCGGCCGTCGTCAAGGCCTACCTCGACATCCGCAAGGCCCGCGAAGCCGTCGGCGCACTCGAAGCCGGCGTCGCTGCCTACGACGCCGCGGTCGCCGCAGCGCGCTTGCGCTATGACGCCGGGCAGATGCTCAAGGCCGACCTGCTCAGTCTCGAGGTTCAGCTCTCCCAGACCCGCGAACAACTCTCCGCCGCCCGCCATGGCGCCGCGCTCGCCGAGCGCGCGTTCAACTTCGTCCTCGGCGCCGAAAATCCCAGCGCCCCGGTCGAACTCGCGACGGAGGATCCCGCCCTCGCCGGCCTCGCCGCGCCAGCCACCGCCGATTTTTCCCACCGGCCCGAACTCCTCGGCTTGGAGGAACGCATCGCCGCCGCCGAGGCCATGCGCCGCGTCGCCCGCGGCAGCCGCCAGCCGACGGTCAACGCCTTCGCCAGTTACCAATATGACCAAGGCTGGCAGCTCGACCGCCACGCCGACAGCTGGCTCGCGGGCGTATCGCTCGACCTGAACATCTTCGACGGCGGCCAGACCTCCGCCAAGATCCGCCAGAGCAACGCGGAACTCGCGCAGGTGAAGGAAATGCTCCGCAAGGCCAAGCTCGGCATCGGCCTCGAGGTCGAGCAGGCCCGCCTCGCCCTGGCCGACGCCCGCGAGCGCCTCGCCGTGACCGACCAGGCCGTCGCCCAGGCCGAGGAAAGCGCCGCGCTCAGCCGCGAGCGCTTTGCCAAGGACCTCCTGCTCACCGCCGAGCTCATCGGCGTCGAGAGCCGGCTCATCGAGATCCGCATGCGCCACGCCTTTGCCGCCGCGGACGAACGCATCGCCGTCGCCGACTACCGCCGCGCCCTCGGCCTCCCCCTCCTTTCCAACCCCTGACCCGTTTTTCGCATGAAACTCCCGCCCACCCTTGTTGCCACCGCCGCCCTGGTTCTTTTCACCGGCTGCTCCCGCCACGACGCCACGACGACGACCACCTCCACTTTGCCGTCCGCACAAGTGCAGACCGCCGTGGTCCGGCTTGAATCCGTTCCGGTGCTGACCGAGATCACCGGCACCGTCCGCCCGGTGCGCCGCGCCACCCTCGCCGCCAAACTCATGGGCGCCATCGTCGAACTCCCCGTCGCACTCGGCCAGCGCGTCTCGACCGGCGACGTGCTCTTGAAAATCTCCGCCGATGAAATTTCCGCCCGGCTCGCCCAGGCGCAGGCCCAGCTCGACCAGGCCAACCGCGATCTCGCCCGCGAGCGCGACCTGCTCCCCAAGCACGCCAGCACCGCCGAACTCGTGCGCAACCTCGAGACGCGCGCCACGCTGGCCGAGGCCCAGGTGCGCGAGGCGCAGACCATGCTCGGTTACGCGGTCATCCGCGCGCCTTTCGACGGATTCGTCGCCCGCAAATATGTCGAGGCGGGCGATTTCGCCTCGCCGGGTGTGCCGCTGATCGAGATCGAGGGCGCCGACGCCTTCCAGGTCGAGGCCGGCATTCCTGACTCGCTCGCCGGTGCGCTCAGTGTCGGCACGCCGGTTGAAATCACCATCGCCTCCGCCAACACCACCTTCAGCGCCCCGCTCGCCGAGCTGTCGTCCGCCGCCGACGCCAACGCCCACACCGTGACGGCGAAATTCACTGTGCCGGCCGGCGCCGCCGTCCGCTCCGGTCAGTTCGCCCGCGTGCAGGTGCCGGGCGCGCCGGTCCGCGTGCTGCTGGCGCCCGCGACCGCGGTCACGACGTCCGGCCAGATGGAATGCGTCTTTGTCGCCGGCGAGGGCAACCGCGCCGTGCTCCGGCTCGTCAAGACCGGCGCCGCGCGCGGCGACCGCGTGGAAATCCTTTCCGGCCTCGACGACGGCGAACGCGTCGTGCTGGCCCCGCCCGCGGGCCTGCGGGAAGGTCAGCCGCTGGAGGTCCGCCCGTGAGCCAGCCGCAACCCTCGCCCTTTCCCGACTCCGCGAAATACGGCTTCGCGGGCCGCATGGCGTCGATCTTCATCGACTCCAAGCTGACGCCGATCGTCGTCGCCGCCTCGTTGCTGCTCGGGCTTTTCGCCATCCTCATGTTGCCGCGCGAGGAGGAACCGCAGATCAAGGTGCCGATGATCGACGTGATGGTCGCCATGCCCGGCGCCACCGCCCGGGAGGTCGAGAACCGCGTCACCCGCCCGATGGAGAAACTTCTCTGGGAGATTTCGGGCGTCGAATACCTCTATTCCACCGCCATGCCGGGCGGCAACATGACCATCGTCCGCTTCAAGGTCGGCACGGACCTCGAGTCGGCGCTCATCCGCCTCAACCAGAAACTCCAGGCCAACTTCGACCGCATCCCGCTCGGCGTCACGCCGCCGCTCGTCAAGCCGCGGACGATCGACGACGTCCCGGTGCTGGCCCTCACCTTCCACAGCACCCGCTACGATCACGCCACCCTGCACCGCCTCGCGACGCAGGTCGACGACGTGGTGAAACAGATTCCCCATGTCGCCGAGACCACGGTCATCGGCGGCCAGCACCGCACCATCCGCGTGCTGCTCGACCCGCAGCGGCTGGCTTCGCGCAACCTGAGCCCGGGTTACCTCGTGCCGATGCTGCAGCAGGCCAACGCCCAGAAACTCACCGGCACGCAGTCCTCCGGCAACCAGGAGACCTTGCTGCAGACCGGCGTGTTCTTCCGCGACGCCCGCGATGTCGGTGCCGTCGTGGTCGGCGTCTTCGACGGCCGGCCCGTCTATTTGCGCGATGTCGCCACCGTGCTCGACGCCCAGGACGAGCCCGACAACTACGTGCTGTTCGGGGTGGGCGGTGCCGGCCACGGCGAAGAGGCCGCGGTCACGCTCAGCATCGCCAAGCGTCCCGGCGCCAACGCCGTCGATGTCGTCAACGATGTCATCCGCAAGGTCGACGGCCTGAAGGGCACGCTCATCCCCGCTGACATCGGCGTGGCGGTCACCCGCGACTACGGCGCCACCGCCTCGGAGAAGTCCAACGAACTCCTGTTGCACATGGGCCTCGCCGTCTTCGGCGTCGCCATCCTCATTTTGCTTTTCCTGGGCTGGCGCGAATCGCTCGTCGTCCTGCTCGCGATCCCGGTCACGCTCGGCCTGACGCTGCTCGTGTTCTATCTCTACGGTTACACGCTCAACCGCATCACGCTCTTCGCGCTGATCTTCTCCATCGGTATCCTCGTCGACGACGCCATCGTGGTCGTCGAGAACATCGTCCGCCACATGGGCCTGCCGAGCTGCCGCCGCAAGCGCCTGCTCCAGATCGCGGTCGAGGCGGTGGACGAGGTCGGCAATCCCACCATCCTCGCCACCTGGGCCGTGATCGCCGCCGTGCTGCCGATGGCCTTTGTCAGCGGCCTGATGGGGCCCTACATGCGGCCGATTCCGATCGGCTCGAGCGCGGCCATGCTCTTCTCACTGCTCGTCGCCTTCGCGGTCACGCCGTGGGCCGCGCTCAAGATTCTCCGCGGTCACGCGAAGCACGGCAGTGACGCCGCCGCGTTCGTCGACGCTCCGCTCACCGACGAGGAGGAGGCGGCCGACGAGACGATGCCGGACACCGCCTTCACCCGGCTCTACCAGCGCTTCATGCGCCCGCTGATCGAACATCGCTCGTGGCGCTGGGCGTTTCTGGCCGTGGTCGCCGCCGCCACCGTCGCCTCCATGGGCTTGGTCGGCATCGGCGCCGTGAAGGTCAAGATGCTGCCTTTCGACAACAAGTCCGAGTTCCAGGTCATCCTGAACATGCCCGAGGGCACGACGCTGGAGCAGACCGCCCGCGTCGCCCGCGAAATGGCCGCCTCGATCCGGTCCGAGCCCGAGGTGCGGGATTACCAGGTCTACGCCGGCACCGCGTCGCCGTTCAATTTCAACGGCCTCGTGCGCCACTACTTCATGCGGCGCGGCAGCAATGTCGCCGATCTGCAGGTCAACCTGCTGCCCAAGCACGAACGCTCCGCCCAGAGCCACGACATCGCCCGCCGCATCCGCCCGCGGCTCGCCGCCATCGCGCAAAAATACGGCGGCGTGGTCGCCGTCGCCGAAGTGCCGCCCGGCCCGCCCGTGCTTTCCACACTCGTGGCCGAGATCTACGGCCCGACCGAGGAAGCGCGGCTGAAGCTCGCCACCCAGGTCCGCGAGATTTTCCGGGCCGGCGCCGGCGTCGTCGACGTCGACTGGTATGTCGAGGAAAAGCAGGCGAAGACCGTCCTGCGCATCGACCGGGAGAAGGCCGCGCTCCGCGGCATCAGCGAGGAGGCGATCTCCCGCACCGTGCAGATGGCGATGCAGGGTTATCCCGTCACCCTGCTGCATTCGCCCGACGATCGCGAGGCCGTCAACATCGTCCTCGAGTTGCCGCGCGCCTTGCGCGCCAGGCCCGACGACCTGCTCGCCCTGCCCGTGCGTTCCGAGATGAATCCGTCGGCCCCGCTTGTTCCTCTGCGCGAGTTGGTCACCGTCATTCCCACCGAGGGCGAGCGCAACATCTACCACAAGAACCTCCAGAATGTGACCTACGTCACCGCCGACGTCGCCGGCGTGGTCGAGAGCCCCGTCTACGCCATCTTCGCGATGAACCGGGAACTGGCCAAGCTCGACGGCCGGGACTTTGGCGGCACGGCGCCGCACGTGAAGGTCTACAATTCCACCATGCCCTTCGACGACCGCGAGCCCGCGATGAAGTGGGACGGCGAGTGGCAGGTCACGATCGAGGTCTTCCGCGATCTCGGCCTGGCGTTCGGCGCGGTGTGCATCCTGATCTACATGCTCATGGTCGGCTGGTTTAAGAATTACGCCACGCCACTCATCGTGATGACCGTCATTCCGTTCTCGTTGGTCGGCATCCTGCCGGCGCACGCGGTGATGGGCGCCTTCTTCACCGCCACCTCGATGATCGGCTTCATGGCCGGCGCGGGGATCGTCGTCCGCAATTCAATCATCCTCGTCGACTTCATCGAGCTGCGGCTCAGCCACGGCCGGCCGCTCGCCGAGGCGTGCATCGAGTCCGGTGCCGTGCGTTTCCGCCCGATGATGCTGACTGCCTTCGCCGTCGTGGTCGGCGGCCTCGTGATCCTCGCCGACCCGATCTTCCAAGGCCTGGCCATCTCGCTGCTCTTCGGCGCCATCGCCTCGCTCATCATCAGCCCGCTGGCCGTGCCACTCATCTATTACATGACCCACGCCGGCCGCGCCCCCCAGCCGGCGGCTGTGCCCAACCCCTCGTGCTGACCCCTTTCATGAACCTCCTGAAAATGTTGAAATCCCTGTTCACCTCCGCTCCCCGCCTGAACCCGGCCGAATGCGCTGCCCGCGTCCGCTCCGGTGAAGCGTTCCTGATCGATTGTCGCGAACCCGGCGAATGGGCCGGCGGCGTGGCCCATTCCGCCCGGCTCCTGCCGTTGAGCGATCTCACCGGCGCCCGCGCCCAATGGCAAAAATTCCTCGCCGAGGCCAAGGGCCGCGAAGTGCTGCTTTATTGCGCCTCCGGCGCTCGCTCCGGTTTCGCGGCGAAGATCCTCGCCGCCGAGGGCGTGCGCGCCGCCAACACCGGCGGCCTGGCCGACTGGCTCGACGCCGGCTGGCCCGTCGCCAAATCCAAGAAACGCTGATTCTCCCCCGTCCTCAACCCCCATCACCCTATGAAAGCCAATGTTGGATCCCTCGACCGTATCGTCCGCATCATCGCCGGCCTCGCCATCCTCGGCGCAGGCTATTACTTCAAATCCTGGTGGGGCCTGATCGGCTTTGGACCGATCCTGACCGGCACCTTCCGTTTCTGCCCGGCCTACCTGCCCTTCGGCCTGAGCACTTGCAGCAAACCGGAGGAAAAGAAGTGAGGTCCCTCGCTGTTTTCAGTCGGCAATGCGGCGGCACACCCCAAGGCCCCGGAGGATTATACCGCTAATGGGATTCATCAGGGGATGAATCCTTGGTCGTGCGGCTTCGGCTGACAGGCCAGTCGGAGGGCGACGCTAAAAGTTTCGCCGGTTGGCGAAACTCATTAGCGGTCACAGCCCCTGGTTCGACAGGGGAAACATCCAACGCACCCCCGTCGAAAGCGGCGAGAACCCCATTTCACAATGGCGCCGGAGCCGCCCCCCGCGCCGGGATAGTGTATCAGTTTGAAGACTCCAGCCCCAACAACCTTCTGTCTTGAGAATCCACAGACACGCTGCATCTTCCACCCACATGAGTGGATTGCCGCCAATTCAGCCATACGCCAGCGAACGGGCAAAGATTCTCGCTGCGTTGAATGATCAAAAGTATACGTGGCGCACGGCTGGCGGAATTGCCACTGACACCAAGCTAGATCTAGCACTGGTTAAAGAGATTCTTCTTGGTTGGTCTGACGAAGTGGTGATTCCCCCTTATGTTTCCCAGAGCGGTGAACCATTATACGGAAGCCGCACTCGGATGTTACAGAACATGACCTTTTCAAATGTCCTGAGCGGAGTGTTCAACAATCGCATTTACTGATGATCGATTTCATCCGGTCGGTGTGGCACTTCCTTCCGCAAGCAATCTGGTTCGCCGGGGGTGGAGGCTTGGCTATCAAGCTTGTTGATTTTGCTGATTTACCGTGGGACCGGCCAGCAAATTGGCCCGCCTTCACCGATTGGCGTTTCTATTTGCTTCAATCAATCCATCCACTGTTAGGAATGTTTCTGGTAGCCGCCTATATTCGGTCAGGCATTAACATGACGCCGATACTAGCGGTGAATGTCGGAATCACTGCTCCTCTAATCCTGAAGGCTATGCGTAGTAAGCCTCCATCCGGGATTCCCACTCTACCCGGGGCCTGATCAGTCTTTTTTTGCGACTGCTTCGCTCTACGGTTTTGCGCAAGAATGTGCGCAAAGAGGTTATTTTGGTGCGATTGCGAGTTAGATCTAAAAGGGTCTGGTTTTAGGTTTTTATAGGAATCTCCGGCGCAACAGCCCAAATTTTTGACTGACGGCGGCGGAACCAGTTCTTGTTCAGCCGGCGGGTGTGCCCGGATGATTTCGAGCAGTTCATAGGGTTTCTGAAAGCCGTTCTTCACGGCCAGCTCGCGCAGGGTCAACCCGTCCTCCACGCTGCATCCCCGGGCCGCTCTGCTGCGCGAGTTCCTGCAACGTCAGCAATTCGGCGTGCGCCGTCGGTCTGAGGCGTCCCGGCGCACCGGAACTTGCGCCCCCGGCCTTTGTGGTGCCGAATCGGCCGCGCCACCGCCACCGCCGCATCATGAATTCGCCCTTCGACGCCACCTTCTGGAACAACCGCTACGGCACGGCCGGCTATGTCTACGGCACCGCGCCCAACGAATTTCTCGCGGCGGTCGCCGACCGGATCCCGCCCGGTCCGGTGCTATGCCTGGCCGAGGGCGAAGGTCGCAACGCCGTCCATCTCGCCCGCCGCGGTCACGCGGTCACCGCGGTCGACCAGTCTGCCACCGGGCTGGCCAAAGCCCGCGCCCTGGCCCAGACACACGGCGTGGACCTGACCACGGTCGTCGCCGACCTGACCGGTTTTGCGATCACGGAAAACTCGTGGGCCGGCATCGTCGCCATCTTCATGCACCTGCCGCCGACCCTGCGCGCCACGGTCCTGGCGCGGGCCGTCGCCGGCCTCCGGCCCGGCGGCATGTTCGTGCTCGAGTGCTATTCGCCGGCGCAGCTGGCCTTCGACACCGGCGGCCCGCGCGACGCGGCCCTGCTGCCCACGCTCACCGGGCTGCGCGCGGAACTAGCCGGCCTCGAATTCCTGCACGGTCAGGAACTCGAACGCGACATCCTCGAGGGCGACGGACACACCGGCCGCGGCGCGGTCGTCCAGATCCTCGCCCGCCGGCCGCACTGACCCGCCCGGCTCTCCGCCGTCAGCCTGGTCACCTCCTCCGGGTTGAGCACCTGCGCCTGATAGGTGACTCCGCGTCCCCGGAGATTGCGCACAAAGGCGTTGAGGTGATGCTGCGATCCGCGCTCCAGCGCGGCCACGGCTTGTTTCAGCTCCGCGCTGTCTGTGGTCGCGGTGAGCGTCCGCAAATCGGCGATGTCCTGTTCCTCCACGTGCGCGCCCGCCTGCAGCGCGTCGATCGCCGACTTCATGCCTTGCGCCAACAGCGTGTCGTAGCGCTCCTGCACGGCGGCGGTGGCGAACCGGCCCGGCTGCGCCGGCGCCACGGTGACGCCCGCCTGGAGCGCCAGCGCCTGCAGCACCGCTTCGTGACGTTCCTCGGCCGCCACGATGTTGCGGAAGGGACGCAGATCCCACTTTTCGCCGAACGCCGTATAGAGTTCGCGCGCCATGCGCTCCTCGTCGATCTGGAAGCTCAGTGCCGCCCCGGCGCTGTCGCTCAGGACGATGGGCGTGGTGTCCGCTTGCAGCCGGGCACAGTCACCGGCGGGGCACGGGCCGCAGCCGCCGCGGGCCGCGGGGCCGGGGGCGGCGAGCGCAACGCCCGCGGCCGTGAGAAACGAAAGGACATAAAACAGTTTGGTTTTCATGACAGGAAGGTTGCCCGATGAAACCCCGTCCCGCCGCCGATATTACAACCAAAGCATATTATTGAGGTTCTTCGCTGTTTCCAGTGGGTCAAAGCGTTGCCCCCTCGTCCCGGAGAAACTTAACCACTAATGGATTCATCAAGGGATGAATCCTACGAGGTGTGCTCCGACTGATCGTCTCCGCCGCTGGGTTTCGGGGGCCGGCTGATCGCCGGCTGGAGGATTGGTCTCCTCCACACCCCAGCGGCTGATGCGGGGACCGGCCCCGCCCGGCCTATCCATCCAGTCCGCGATAAGCGGACGCCCCGGAACCAAATTCCGGAGGCGATGAGCCGGAGGGTGACCTCGAAGGTTTCGCCACTTGGCGAAACCTGATTAGTGGTGCCCTAAACTTCCGGGGCTTGGGCTTAACAGCTACCCACTGAATACAGCGAGGAACCAGTATTGAGTCTCGCATAACAGCCGTCCACACCCCGCCGCTACGCACCAACCGCACGAAATCCTCGCGCCGTCCTAGCTCAAGGCTTCGCGGTGGGCGCTTTCGTCTTCAGGTATTCCTCGACCAACTGGCGGCGGCGCGCGGTCTTGGCCGCCGGCTCCAGCGCCTGCAATTCCTGCTGGATCGCGGCGCGGCGCTCCGGCGTGACCTGCTGCATCATCTCGCGCCAGCCGTCCTGGATTTCGCGCGACATCCAGCCCCAGCCCTGCCGCAGTTGCTCGCGTTGTGTCCCGGGCAGCTCGCGGTATTGCGCGATCTCCTTCCTCAGCTCGGCGCGCTGTTCCGCGGGCATGGCCCGGATTCGGGCGATGACCTGTTGCAACTGGTCGAGGTCGGCATCGGACAGGCTAAGGAACTGTTCGACCGAGGCCATTTCGCGCCCGTGCACGGGTGGCGGTGTCTCGGCGGCCGTGGCGAAACCGGCTGGCAGGAGGAGCAATAGCAGGAAGATCGTTTTCATGGCGGGAATCAGGTTTGAGGTGACGGTTGGGCCGGCAGATGGAGCAATGCGTCGCGGTTTTCCGGATCAAGCAGCGGCGTGGCGGAGCCGAGGATGTCGTCCATTTCCAACAGCTCGGCGAACACCGGGGAAAAGGCGGGGGCCGGCGGAGGCGCGGAAGGGGTCCACGGATGGAGCAACAGCAGCACCGCCGCCAGCGCCACGCCGGCTGCGGCCAGACCGGTCGACCAGACCGGCCAGGTCAGCCAGCGGCGGCGCGGCGCGGGAGTCTGGCGCAGCTCGCGCCGCAAGTCGCGCCAGCGGGCCTCGAACGCGGTCGTCGTGTCCCGGAGCCGGCTGGCGAGCAGGCGGTCGATTTCTTCTTCCGACGGGGGACGGGGAGCATTCATGACAGGGTCTCCATTTCGGTTTTGAGCAGGCGGCGGCCGCGATGCACCAGCACCCGCAGGGAATTTTCGGAAATGCCCAGCGCCGCGGCGGCGTCCGGATAATCGAGCTGCTGTTGGTGCAGCAGCAGGAGCGGCGCCCGGTATTTTTCCGGCAGGCGCACCAGCGCGCGCTGAAAGACTTCCTCCAGCTCGGCCAGCCGCGTCCCGGCGGCGG
>Ga0066487_100046_pt1 | contig 49487 bp, 30 predicted proteins | sample LakWasM129_HOW14_2_FD_59588 | JGI IMG/M metagenome (GOLD analysis project Ga0066487, IMG submission 59588) | Freshwater sediment methanotrophic microbial communities from Lake Washington under simulated oxygen tension - Sediment Metagenome 129_HOW14 | ecosystem: Environmental > Aquatic >... | reverse complement strand
CAGCGGTTCGACTTCGTGTCCAAGCCCTGATCGGGAGCATGGCGCGGGCGGGATCACGGATCCCGCCCTGTCCGCTTTTTCGCTTTGGGTCTGATATGACCAAAGCTCCGGCTTGGGTGCAGCAGCGGTGGTAACACTGCTGGCCAGCCCTCTGCCGACGGCGGCTACACTTCACCCTCCGCGGGAAACACGTATCAGACCGTCGCGTTATTTCCCGACCAGCAGGCCGGCGAGCATCTCGCGCAATTGCTGGCGGGCGCGATAGAGGCGGGTCTCGACCCCGCGCTCGGAGCACCCCGTGATCTCGCTGATCTCGTGATAGGAAAGCCGGTCGTAATGGTGGAGCAGCAGGGTGACCTTCAAGTCGTGGGGCAGCCGGTCGATGGCCGCGCGCACGGCGGCGAGGGTTTCGTCGTGTTCCATCGCCGCGGCCGGCTCGGGCTGCTCGGTGGCAAGCGTCTGCGCGGGGCTGGTCCAGGTCTGTCCGCTGCCGTCGTCAGCTGAGGGGCCGTCCAATGCCACGGTGGGGTGGCGGCGCTTCCAGCGGTGGTGGTTGTGGCAAAGGTTGGTGAGGGTCGTGAAGAGCCAGGCGCTGAGCTTGGTGTCGGGCCGCAGGCGCGCGCGCTGTTGGTGGAGCCGCACAAAGGCCTCCGCCACGAGATCGTGGGCGTCGGCGTTGTTCTGCACGTAACGGTAGGCGAAGCTGTGCAGGGGGCGCTGCCAGCGGGCGATCAGGCGGTTGAGTGCCGCGGCCTCGCCCCGCTGTAGAGCCAGCAGGCTGGCGCGATCGCTGTCGGGTTCGGCGGGCACAACGCGCGGGATCGGCGCATCAATTGAGCAGGGGTGGATCAAGGGGTTCGACGGTCTCGACCAGTTGGATGTAGCGCTGCCGTTGCTCGGGCGTCATCACCTCGGCCGCGGCCAGCACGAGCTGGCGCGTCGAGTCGAGACTCTCCCGGCGGACGTTGCGGCGGGTTTCGACATAGCGGGCGAATTCGAGGAAATCCACGCGGTCGCTGGTCCGGCGGGTCTTCTCGAAGGCTTGGAACTCGGCCTGCAACTGCGCCACCTGGGCGCTGATGGCGCGCAACCGCGGGCCCGAGGCCTGGTGGACCTCCTTGATGCGGGCGAACTGCGCATCGGTGAGTTTCAGCTCCGTCTTCATCCAGGCGAGCTGGGCGTCCAGTGTGTCGGTCGCGGCCGGCTGGTGCAGATGGAAATAGGCGAGATGCACGCCGAGGCCGACCGCGAGGCCGAGGACAAGAGTGAGCAGGGTGCGGTTCATGTGTGGGGCTCCTCGTTTTGCGTGCTGAGCAGCGGGTCGATCAGCTGCATGTAGCTGCGCGCCAGCTGGGCGCTGCGTTCGCTTTCGAGGCGGTTGACGCGGACCTCGGCCAAAAACAGCCCGAGCAGGGCGCAACAGGCGATGAACATCGCGGCAAACGGCGGCCGGGCAAACCACGCCTCGACGGCCGCCCACCAGCCGGTCGTCGCCTCGGCTTCGCCCTCGATGCGGGCGATCCGATGCCAGACTTCGGCCGAGAGACGGGGCGGGGGTTCCGGAGTGTCGGACCAGCGGTCCAGCAGCGGATCTAGCGGATCGGGTGGGGTGGTCATGGGAAGAAAAGGCTGACGGTAAGCAGCATAACACCGCGGCCGGCCCAAGTCCTTCAAAAACTTTACCGGGACGGCCGGTGCGGGTGGATTTGGCCCGGGTAATGCGACGAACGCCGCTAACTTTGCGACCGGCACCATTGAATTTTCCGGGCAAATATCCTATAAACTATGCACGAAGAAAGGAGACTTCGTTCCATGCACCCCACGCTGCGCACCATCTTGGTCTTCGCCGGACTGATCGCTCCGGTCCTGGCCCTGGGCCAACTCCCCCAGCCGGAAAAAAAGGATAACGAGCCGCTCACCGTCATTCGCACCGCCGCGATCTTTTTCCCGCCGGTGCTGGCGAATGAGCATATCAACCAGGGCGAGGTCAGCATCGTCATCTGGGTGGACGACACTGGCCGGCTGCTGGACTGGCTGTTGGTCGGCTATACGCACCCCCTGTTTGCCAAAGAGGTGCTGGATGTGCTGCCGCGGTGGAAATTCATCCCGTCATATGTGCAGGGCCAGCCGACCTTCACCCGCACGGAGCTGCGCTTCCTCTTCAAAAACACCGAGACGATCCGCGTCGTCACCGGTGACACGGGCTTGAGCGAGCAGTTGAAGGAAGCCACGGCGAACGGGCGGAGACGGGTCACGCGCATCTATCGGCCGGACGAACTCGACCAGCCGTTGGACGCGGTGGTCGAAATCTCGCCGCGGCCGCCGGACCGGCTGGGGGCGTTGGCCCACGAGGGCAGCGTGGTGGTCGATTATCTCGTCGATGCCGAGGGAAAGGTGCGTATGCCGATCATCGCCTCCTCGGACGACGAGGCGTTCACCAGTTCGGTCCTGCTCGCAATCACCGAGTGGCGTTACGCCGTGCCCAAGCACGTCGGCCGGCCGGTGATCACGGTCGTCCGGCAGAAGTTCACGTTCACGCCGGCGTCGTAGTGGCTGCGCCGGCCTTGAGCAGACGGATGATCCGTTCCGGGTCGTAAACGCAGCCGTTCCAGCAGCCGCCGCTGGCCTGTTGCAGGGCGGCCCACAGGCGCGTGTCGGCCGGCACGCGCGGATCGGGTTTCAGGTCCGGGTGGATCGGCCGGGCTGCGAGTTCAATCGCGTCGACCGACGCCACATCGACGCGGCCCTCGAGTTGGCGCGTGTCGATATGCAGCCGGATGAGGTCGCCGTCGCGCAACCGCCCGATCGGGCCGCCGGCCCAGGCTTCGGGGCTGAGGTGGCCGACACAAGCGCCGGTCGAGACGCCGGAGAAGCGGCCGTCGGTGATGAGCGCGACGCGTTCGCCGCCCTGCATATATTTGAGTGCCGAGGTGATCTGGAAGGTCTCGGGCATGCCGCTGCCGGGACCGAGGCCGATGAGCACCAGCACGTCGCCCGGCTGAATCCTGCCCTCCTTGATGGCGGCGATGGCGGCCGCCTCGGAGCAGAAGACCCGGGCCGGTCCCTCGTGACGAAAAATCCCTGCTGCATCGATGAGCGCGGGGGCGATGGCGGTGCTTTTCACCAAGGCACCCTCGGGGGCGAGGTTGCCCGAGAGGAACGTGACGGTGCTCGTGAGGCCTTTCTCCCGCGCCCTTCCGGCGGACATGATGACATCGTCGGGATCGATACCGTCGAGTTGCCGGAGTTTCTCGCGCAGGCGTTCGCGCCGCTCGCTCCGCTCCCACCAGGCCAGGTTTTCGCCGAGGGTGCGGCCGCTGACGGTGAGCGCGTCGAGTTTCAACAGCCCCAGTTTGCGGAGATACAACATCACCTCGGGCACGCCGCCGGCGAGAAACACCTGCACGGTGGCGAAATGCCGCGGGCCGTTGGGCAGCACGTCGACGAGGCGGGGCACGGCGCGGTTGATCCGGGCCCAGTCGGTCGCCGTCGGCACCGGCAGGCCGGCGGCGTGGGCGATGGCGGGCACGTGCAGCACGAGATTGGTCGAGCCGCCGACCGCGGCGTGCAACACCATGGCGTTGTGGATCGAATCGGCGGTGAGGATCTCGCGCGTGGTCCGGCCGCGTTTGTCGAGGTCGAGCAGGGCGAGGGCGGAACGCCGGGCCAAGTCGCGCCAGATGTCGGCGCCGGAAGGGCTGAGCGCGCTGTGCGGCAGCGCGAGACCGAGGGCCTCGGCCACGACCTGGCTGGTGGCGGCCGTGCCCATAAACTGGCAGCCGCCGCCGGGCGAACCGCAGGCGCGGCACCCCATGTCGGCGGCGTGCTCGAGCGTGATTTCGCCGCGGGCAAAACGGGTGGCGAGCGTCTGCACCTTGGCGGTGTCCTCCGCCTCCTCGGCGAGCAAGGTGACGCCGCCGGGCACCAGCACGGTGGGCAGATCGGGACTCCCGGCGAGCGCCATCAGCATCGCGGGCAGGCCCTTGTCGCAGGTGGCGATGCCGAGGACGCCGCGGCGGGTCGGCAGCGAGCGGATCAACCGGCGGAGAACGATCGCGGCGTCGTTGCGGTAAGCGAGGCTGTCGAGCATGCCGGCGGTGCCGTTGGTGCGGCCATCGCACGGATCGCTGACGCAGCCGGCGAAGGGCAGGGCGCCGGCCGCCGTGATGGCGCGGGCCGCCTCCTCGACGAGCAGGCCGATTTCCCAATGCCCCGTGTGATAACCCAGCGCGATCGGCGATCCGTCGGCGGCCCGCACGCCGCCCTGTGTGCTGAGGATGAGGAACTGGCGGCGCAACAGCTGGGCCGGGTTCCAGCCCATGCCGGCGTTTTGCGTCCAGCCGAAAAGATCGCCGCTGCTCATGCCCTTCAACAGTTCGGGCGTCAGTGGCAGCACACCCGACGGTCCGCCGGCGGTGGTGCGCAGTTGGTAAATCGCCTCGTCGGCGGAATCGAGCACCGGATCGCGGCTCATGGTCAGAGCACGGTGTTCACGAGCGTGCCGACCGCATCGATGCCGATGCGGATCTCGTCCCCGTGGTGCAAGGCGAAGGTGTCGGGCGGAACGATGCCGGTGCCGGTCATCAGGTAGCAGCCGTGCGGAAACGAATTGTCGCGGAACAACCAGTCTGCGAGCGCGGGCAGGGGACGCTTGAGCGAGGCGAGGGTGGTGTCACCGGTGAACACCGCTGCGCCGGCGCGCCTGATTTCGATGACGATGCCGGTGGACGAAGCGGGCAGGTCGTTCGTGATAACGAGGCAGGGGCCGAGGGCGGCGCAGCGGTCGTAGACCTTTGCCTGGGGCAGGTAGAGCGGATTCTCGCCCTCGATGTCGCGCGAACTCATGTCGTTGCCGGCGGTGTAGCCGAAGATTTTTCCGGTGGAATTGATCGCGAGCGTCAGCTCGGGCTCTGGCACGTTCCATTTCGCATCGGAGCGGATGCGCACGCCGGTGCCCGAGGCGACGACGCGGTGCGGCGTGGCCTTGAAGAACAGTTCGGGCCGCTCCGCCGCGTAAACGCGGTCGTAAAACGTGCCGCCCCCGGCCTCGCGCGACTCCGCGACGCGCGCGCTCTTGCTGCGCAGGTAGGTGACCCCGGCGGCCCAGACCTCCTGGCTTTGGATCAGAGGAGCGTGCCCTTCCGCGGCAACGGAGGCGTTCGCGGGCCGGCCGGCGGCGAAGGCGGCGGTCGCGTAGGCGACGGGATCCGCCGCGGTGAACAAGCCGTCGATGCTGAAATCCGGAGCGAGGCTGACGCAGGCGCCGTTGCGCTCGAGCAGCAGACCGTGGTGGGTGGCGTAGAGGCGGAGCATGGGGCAAGGCCATCGAACCGAATTCCACGGCGAGTGCAACCGTCCGACCGGTCGAAGATGTTCTAACTAACGACCGCACCGGGCCGGGCGATCGCGGCTTAACGATATAGATTTCGGGTCGTTTGAAGATCGGCCGGCAAGCTGGTCCTGTGCGATCAACGGACGGGAAATCTCCCGCCCCCTTACCCTTCACCCATTCCTCCGCCCCCTCGCTTGTCCGCCAGTCCGCGCGCGTGATTGACGCCGGCGGGCGGCGGGTGTGCGTTCTCCCTCAGCCATGACTCCCCAACCCCTGATCCGTCTGGCCCTCCCGGCCTTTGTCTTTATTTTCTCCCTGATGTCGCTTCGCGCCGCCGAGACCCCGTCCCACGCCGATCCCGAGAGTCCGGCGGCGAAGGAACAGCGCCTCGAATGGTTCCGCCACGACAAGTTCGGGCTCTTCATCCACTGGGGACTCTACTCGATCCCGGCGGGTTACTGGAAGGGCGAGCGCTCCCCCGGCATCGGCGAGTGGATCATGAACCGGATGAAAATCCCGGTCACCGAATACGCCCGGCTCGCCCAGCAGTTCAACCCGGTCAAGTTCGACGCCGACGCCTGGGCGCAGCTCGCGCAGGACGCCGGCATGAAATACGTCGTCATCACCTCGAAGCACCACGACGGCTTTGCGCTCTTCAGGTCGGCCGCGAGCAGCTACAACGTCTACGATGCCACGCCGTTTCACCGCGATATCATCAAGGAACTGGCCGCCGCCTGCGCCAAACGCGGTCTGCGCTTCGGCGTCTATTACTCGCAGTCGCAGGACTGGCATGAACGCGGCGGGGCAGGCAACGACTGGGATTTCCCCAGCAACGAGGTGAAGGACAAGGACGGCTCCTTCGACGGCTATCTCAAGACCAAGGTTGAGCCCCAGCTCCGCGAGCTCCTGACGAACTACGGGCCGATCTGCCTCGTGTGGTTCGACACGCCGCAGCTCATGCGCGAGGCCGGCCAGCAATATCGCGGCAAGCGCCTCACCGACATCGTGCGCAGCCTCCAGCCCGCGACGCTCATCGACGGCCGCCTCGGCGCCGTCGGTGACTACCAGAGCACGGGCGACAACGTCATCCCGCCGAAGGCCTCCGACGCCGCCTGGGAGGTGCCGGCCACGCTCAACCATACCTGGGGTTTCCGTTCGGACGACCACAACTGGAAGTCGCCGGGCGAACTCGTTTTCAAGCTCGTGGACATCGTCTCGAAGGGCGGCAACTACCTGCTCAACGTCGGCCCCACCGCCGAGGGCGTCATCCCGCAGCCCAGCCAGGACAACCTCCGCGAGGTCGGCCGCTGGCTCAAGGCCAACGGCGAGGCGATCTACGGCGCGGGCCACTCACCGTTCGGGGAGGAGTTCGGCGACTACTCGCCCAACCTGAAGGATCACGCCGGCAAACCGGTATTTCTCGCTTTCAATGACTGGCGCTGCACGACCAAGCCCGGCAAGCTCTACTTCACGCTCTTCCATGTCGAACGCGACGGCGCGCTCGGCGTCTTCGTGCTGCCCGGATTCAAGAACAAGATCACCGCGGTCCACGCCCTGACCGACGCCCAGCGGACGCCGCTTGAGGTGAAGACCGCCGCCGACGGCCGGCGCTTCATCAACCCGGAGCGCTGGGTCAACGATTCCATGGGCACCGTCTACGTCGTCGAGTTCGAGGGCGGCAAGATCGAGCGCTAGCCCATGTTTTCGACCATGTTCCGGTCGGCGCCTCCGGGGCGGGCAGAGAGCCGCCTGATCCTCCGCTTGCTTCTCACGGCCGGCACGCTGTTCGTTGCTGGTCGCGCGGCGGTCACGGACCCGCCCGGCACGCCGGGCCTGACGCTCTGGTATGACCAGCCGGCGCAGCAATGGGTGGAGGCGTTGCCGCTCGGCAACGGCCGGCTCGCCGCCATGGTGTTCGGCGGCGTCGCGCAGGAGCATCTCGCGCTGAACGAGGACACGCTCACCTCCGGCGAGCCGCCGTCCGACCTGCGGTCGATCGACATCACCAAGGATTTCGACCACGTCACCGGTCTCATCCGCGCCGGCAAGAATGCGGACGCCGACGCCTACGTGTCCAAACACTGGCTCGGGCGCAACCAACCCTGCTACCAGCCGCTCGGCGACCTGTTGCTCGACTTTGCCGAAGATTCTGCGCCGGGCGCCGGGCGGGGCGGCGCGGTGACGGACTACCGCCGCTGGCTCGATCTGGCGACGGCAACGGCCGGAGTGAGTTTCCGGCGCGACGGCGTGGAATTCACGCGGGAGATGTTCATCAGCGCGCCCGATCAGGTCATCGCCGTCCGGCTGCACGCCAGCCGGCCGGGCGCGCTCGCTTTCAAGGCGTCGCTGGCCTCGCCGCATCCGACGGCGAAAAGCACCGTGGCCGCGGGCGAACTTCTCCTCGACGGCCAGCTGCCCGGCTACGTCGGCCGCCGCGATCTGGCGACCGTCGAGGAGATGGGCGAGCAATGGAAATATCCGGAGAACTACACGCCGGACGGCCGGCGCAAGCCGCACGCCGCACAGGTGCTCTACGGCGCCGACATCGACGGCAAGGGCATGTTCTTCGAGGCCCGGGTCGGCGTCCGCACCGACGGCCGGGTCACGACCGAGGGCGGGGCGTTGCGCATCGCGGATGCCACGGAAGCCGTGCTGCTCGTCAGCGCCGCCAGCAGTTTCAACGGCTACGACCAGAGCCCCAGTCGCGACGGCGTCGATCCGGCGAAGCGCACGACCGCCGACCTGCACGCGGCCGCCGCCCGGGATTTCGCCGCGCTTCGCGCACGGCACGTCGCCGATTACCTCGCCCTGTTCGATCGCGTCGCGTTGCAACTCCGCGGCGATCCGGCGGTGGAAAAGCTGCCGACGGACGCACGCATCGCGGCGTTTCGCGAGCAGGACGATCCCGCGCTCGCCGCGCTGTGCTTCCAGTTTGGCCGCTACCTTTTGATCGCCGGCTCCCGGGCGGGCACGCAGCCGCTCAATCTCCAGGGCAAGTGGAACGACCTTGTCATCCCGCCGTGGGCGTCGAGCTACACGGTGAACATCAACACCGAGATGAACTACTGGCCGGCGGAGACCACCAACCTGTCGGAGTTGACCGAGCCGCTGTTTCACATGCTGCGCGAGCTGGCGGCCAACGGCGCGCTCACCGCCCGCGCCATGTATCACCGGCGCGGCTGGGTGGCGCATCACAACACGTCGCTCTGGCGCGACAGCTTCCCTGTCGACGGCAACGCCCGCGCGGCGTTCTGGAACATGACCGCAGGCTGGTTCGGCAGCCACCTCTGGGAACACTGGCTGTTCACCGGTGACCGGAAATTTCTCGCGGACACGGCCTATCCGCTGATGAAAGGCGCGGCGGAATTCTACGCCGACTGGCTGGTCGAGGCCGGTGACGGCAGCCTGGTCACGCCCGTCAGCACGTCGCCCGAAAACAGCTTTTTCGAGGCCGATGGCCGCCGGGCCTCGGTCACGGAAGGATCGACGATGGATCTGACCATCATCCGGGAACTCTTTGCCCGCACGATCGAGGCAGCCGGCCTGCTCGGCCAGGATCCCGCGCTGGTGGCCGAACTGAAATCCAAGCTCGCCCGGCTCGCGCCCTACCGCATCGGCATCCGCGGCCAGTTGCAGGAATGGCGCGAGGATTACCAGGAACCCGAGCCGAACCACCGGCACCTTTCGCACCTCTATGGCTTGCATCCGGGCAACCAGATCAATCCCGACGCCACGCCCGAGCTCTTCCGGGCGGCGGCACGTTCGCTGGAGCTGCGGGGCGACGAGGCCACCGGCTGGTCGATGGGCTGGAAGATCAACATGTGGGCGCGCCTGCTCGACGGCGATCACGCCTACCGGATCGTCCGCAATCTCTTCCATCTCGTCGGCACGACCGAGACGACGATGAAAGGCGGTGGACTCTATCGGAACATGTTCGACGCCCATCCGCCGTTCCAGATCGACGGCAACTTCGGCTACACCGCGGGCGTGACCGAAATGCTCGTGCAAAGCCACGCCGGCGTGCTGCAATTGCTGCCCGCGCTGCCGTCAGCCTGGCCGGAGGGTTCTGTCCGGGGTTTGAAGGCGCGCGGCGGTTTCGAAGTCGATCTTGCGTGGACGAACGGCCGGCTCGCGTCGGCGACCATCCGCTCCGCACTCGGGGGCAATTGTCGCGTGCGCACCTCCGAGCCGGTCGCGGTCGGCGGTGTGGTTGCGCACCCGGCAGCGGGCGGGAATCCCAATCCGTTTTACCGCATCGTCGCCGCGGGCACGCCGCAGATCGCGCCGGGCGCCGCGTTGCCGGAACTCAAGACGCGGCCGGCGCACACGATCGATTTCGAAACCAAGGCCGGCGGGGTTTACACCCTTGCGCCGGCCCGGAAGTGACGCCGCCTTGGCGTCGGGTTGAACTGTTGATGGTGGTTACTCGACGGTCTTGTCGGGCAGGCCGGGGCAGTCGCGGGTCGTGAAGGTGTGGACGTCGCGCAGGTTGAAGGCCGGGACGCCGGCGACCTGAGGTAATTTCACGGCGGAGAATGTCACGTCGTGGGCGTCGTCGAGCATCACGACCGGTCGGAAGTCGTCCTGCGCGGTGCGGAGCTCGATCCGGTCCAGGCTGAGGTTCTTCACGTGACGGGCGAACAGGCCCCAGGACGGCATCGTGCCGAGATTGGACGGTTCCGGGTAGCGGTTCTTTTCGTAGGCCGGCACCTCCCGCCCCGCCTGCTCCTTCGTGCCGCCGCCGGCGAAATCGATAAAGATGTTGCTGAGGGTGACATCCTCGATCGGCTGGCCGGGCTCGCCGACGATCAGGATGCCGCTCTGGGCGGCGACGTTGTGGGCGACGACATTGTCGATCTTGATCCGCCGGATCACGCTCGGGCCGATCGGTTCGGGGCCGCGCAGCCGGGCGCCGAGGCGGAGGTAGATGGGCGCGTTGGTGATGTCGCGCATCGTGAGGTTGGAGATGGTCACGTCCTCCAGCTGGCCGCCATCGACTTCCTCCAGCGCCAGGCCGCGGCAGTATTCGAAGACGCAGTTTGAAATGGTGATGTTGCGGAAGCCGCCGTTGGCCTCGGTGCCGAGCTTGATGCGGCCGGTGCCGCCTTTGCCCATCACTTTGCGCTGGCGCGTGCCGTCGAGCAGCGTGCCCTCGTCATAGCCGCTGACCTGGCAGTTGGTGATGGTGACGTTCTCCGTCGGCCGGTTGTAGCCGAGGCCGAAGGATGCCTTCGGGCAGATGCCGTCGTCGTAGGGCGAGTTGATGGTGCAGTTCGCGACGCGGACGTTCTGGCAGCAATCGAAGTCGATGCCGTCGCGGTTCGTGTCGATCTTGAGGCCGTCGACGGTCCAATTGTCGACGCCGGTGGCGAGGATGGCGAAATGGCCGCCGTGGTAGATCGTGAAATCGCGGAAGATGACGTTGCGGCAGTTCTTCAGCGCGATAGCCTTGTTGCCGACACCGGCGGGCAGGGTGTCGTGGCCCGGGTAACCGAAGGGACCGGGCTTGATCGCGGCGATGGCGGCGCGCACGGCTTCCGGCAGCTTCAGGTTGGGCCGCGTGGCTTCTTGGGAGCCGACGTCCGAGCCCACATCCTTCAGGGTGCGCTCTTCGGGCAGCAGGTCGCGGCGGTTCGAACCGCGGCTCAGACCGCGACCGTAAATCCGTCCGGGCCCCGTGATGCCGATGTCCACCAGATCCTCGCCCCAGATCAGGCTGTTGTGCCAGTGGGAGTGGCCGAAGTCCTCGAACTGGTCGGTGCCGGGAGGACCGGGCGTCGGCTCGGGCGCATCGTAACCGCTGGAGAGATCGGCTGGCGGCTCGGCGGCGACAATGGTGGCGCCGGCGCCGAGGTAGAGCGCCACATGGCTTTTCAGGTGGATGGAGAAGCTCAGGTAGTCGCCGGCGGGGAAAACGACGGTGCCGCCGCCGGCGGCTGCGGCGGCCTCGATGGCCTGGTTGATCGCGGCGGTGTCGAGCGTGGTGCCGTCACCGGTGGCGCCAAAGGCGCGCACGTTGAAGCGGCCGTCGTGGGCGGCCGGGGAGGCGGAGAAGCCGGACGTGACGCACAGGGCCGCCACGAACAGGAGGAGGAGTTTGGGATGACGCATGATGGAGGAAAATTCTCAGGGCTGGGCCGGCCAGACGCGCACCAGGACGGCGCCGTGGCGGGGCACCTCGGCCGAAAAACCATCGGCGCGGACGCCGATGTCCTGCTGCCGCCACAGGTCGCGGACGCGCTGCGGCCCGTGCAGGCCGAGTTGCGCCCACGTGACGGAGACCGGCTGGGCGGCTTGGGCGAGATTGAAGAGCCCGATGGCGCGCGAGCCGTCTGCGAGTTCCTTGACGTAGACCTGACGACGGCCGTCGACGATGAGCTGTTGGGCGGGGCGGCCGAGTTCGTCCTGGTCGATGGCGAGCACCTCGTCGTTGGTGAGCAGGCTGAGGGTGAAGGCGTCGGCCTTCTCGATCGGGCAGCCGATGAGCAGGGGTGCGGAGAGCAGGCACCAGAGGCTGAGGTGGGTGTATTGCTCGTTGGGGGTGAGGCGCGAGGGGCGGATGTTCTTGCCGCTGGCGACGTCGACCGGGCCGACGACGAGCATGTCGGGATCGTTCCAATGGCCCGGGCCGGCGAACGGGCGCCATTTTTCCTGCTGGAACCAGATGTTGCGGACGTTGCCCCAGGCGTCGCGGATGTCGCCGGTGGTCCGCCAGGAATTGGCGAGCGCGGAGAGGGCGGCGGCGTTGGCGAACGGGGCGTTGTTCGAGAGGCTGTAGATGATGTCGCGGCCGGAGGCGCGCAGGGCGTCGGCCATCTCCTTGGTTTCGGGCACCTCGTTGGGACTCCAATCGTATTTGAGATAGTCGATGCCCCAGGCCGCCCACTGGCGGGCGTCGGCCGTTGCGAAGGAATACGTGCCCATGTCCCAAGGCTTGATGTGGCGGTTCACGGTCTTCGGTCCGGCGGGCTTGGTCCAGGCGCCCTCGGGCGTGTCGGCGCTGCCGCCGGGATAGACGGCGTAGCTGGTGATCCACGGCGTGGAATAGATGCCGGCCTTCAGGCCCATGGCGTGAATCTCGTCGCAGAATCTCTTCAGATCGGGAAACTTCGTGTTGGGCTGCAGCGCGTGCGTCGGACCCGGGCGCGCGCCCTGCCACGTGTCGTCAATGTTGATGTAGGACCAGCCGTGGTTGACGAGTCCGCTCGCCACCATGGCGCGGGCGGAGGCGAGGACTTTTTCCTGGTCGACGGACACGCCCCAGCAATTCCAGCTGTTCCAGCCCATGGCCGGGGTGAGGGCGATCTTTTCGCCGACCTCGATGCGCAGCGGTTGCGCGTCGGCGCCGCGGGCGTTGGTGGCCCGGAGCGTGACGCGATGCGTGCCGGCGGCGGCGATCGTGCCGGTGATGCGCCCCGTGGCCGAATCGAGGGTCAGGCCGGCGGGCAGGCCGTCGGCCGCGTAGGTCAGCGGGCGTTCGCCGGTGGCCGGAATCTGGTAGAAGAACGGATGGCCGGGGCGCACGCCGAAGACGCGTGGGCCGTTGAGGCGCGGCGCGGCGGGGGCGGCGGGGGTGAGGATGACGGCCTCCTCGGCGATGGCCGGCGGGAAAACCGATTTCGGCCGGTCGCCCTCGACGGTGAATTGCGCCTCGACCCAGTCGGCGTGCGCCTGCGTGTAATTGTTGCCGATGTCCTGACAAACGAGGACGAGCGAATTCTTGCCGCGAACCTCCAGATCGATGGCGGCGGCCGGTTCGCCTTTTTTCATTTCGCGGCGCCAGACCGACCGGCCGTCGACGATGACCTCGAGGCGGATGGCTTCGGCCGACTCGGTGGCGTCATCGATGCCGGCGAGGGCGGTGAATCGGGTGGCGCCGTGCAGCTCCACCGCTGTCCGGTTGTCGGCCTGCGTGCCGACTCCGTGGGCGAACACCTGTCCGGCGATGCGGAGGGGCAGGTTCTTCGTGCTCTTGTCGAGCGCGGGGCGGGCATGTTCGTAGTCGGCATCGCGGATGTTGACGATGGAGGACAGGGCGAGCGTTTCGGCCGCCGGTAGATGGACGAAGGACAAAGCGCACAGGCCGACGATGAGGGAGATTGGGCGGATCATGAGGTAAAGAAAACGAGCGGCCGGGGCAGGGGTGACGACGGGGCGCAGCTTACACGAAAACGCGGGCCTGGGCCATCCTCGGTTCGGCGGAGGCGCGATCGGTCATTCCACGGGGGTGAGTTCGAGTTGACGCAGACGCATGAGGTTGCCGCCGGCGATCCGGTCGGGGCGGACGATGAGCGTGTGCTCGCCCGCGGGCAGGGTGAGGCGGCCGAGCACATCGGTGCGGAAAGTGTTTACGTTTGGCGTGGGCGTCACGCGGCCGGCGAGGGTTTGGCCGGCGGCGGCCAGCGTGTAGGTTCCGGTGTTGGCCGCGGTCAGCGTGTTGTAGTTCGCGGCGACGGTGAAGGTCGTCGTCTGCGGCACGCGCACCACCCACGTGACGGACGCGGTGGGGCCGGACCATTCCTCCGTCACGTCGCGGCTCGTCTTGCCGTCGCCATAGCGGATGCCCTTGCCGTCGAGCCGGCCGTCCATCACGTGCAAGGCGGTCGCGAAGCCGGCGGGGGAAAGGCGGATGGCCTTGTCGGCCGCGATCTGCGCGGGAAAATCGAGCACGAGCACGCTGTCGATCGGGTCGGGCGCGGCGGCGGGCAGCGTCAGTTCGAGATCGTCGCCGTTGAGCCGGTTGACGCCCAGTATCTCGCCGGCGGCGGCATGCAGCAGGCGGGCGTCCGAGGGGTTGCTGCGCAGCCCGGCGACGATGAGTTTACCATCGGCGGGCCACTGAAACACGTGCAGGTAGAGCCGGTTGCCTTGGCGCGTGGAGGCGCCCCAAGGCTGGACGGGGAGCGGGGAACGGTCGCAGCCGTAGATGCTCTCGCCGTTGACCTGCATCCAGACGCCGATGCCGTGGAGGATGGCCTGATCCTCGGGCGCGATGGTGCCGTCGCCGCGCGGTCCGATGTTCATCAGGATATTGCCGCCCTTGCCGACCGCCATCGCGAGGAGGTGGATGAAATGTGCGGGCGGCTTGTGGGAGTGGTCGAATTTGTTGTAGCCGTAAGACTCGTTTGTCGTGGGGATGCCCTCCCAGTGATTGGGCACCTCGGGAAAATAGGCGGGCCGGTCGGCGGTGGAGCGATAGTCGCCAAAATTGCCGCCGCCGATGCGGGAGTTGATGACGATCTCCGGACCGGCGGCGCGCACGGCGGCGAGGACGCGGCGGCAGAGTTCGGGCGGTGTCTTGCTGGACGTGTCGAACCAGATGATGTCGGGGTGATACATCGCGATGAGCTCCTTGATCTGGGGAATGGATTTTCCGTCGATGTAGCGCTGCGCCTTCGCAATGAGCTCGGGGTGTTTTTCCCACCAGCCGGATTCGCCGCCCGGGGCGCCGTAATCCCAGCCGTTGCCGATGGCGTCGGGATGCTCCCAGTCCCAGGCGTGCGAGTAGTAGAAGCCGAATTTCAGGCCGTATTTCTTGCAGGCGATGGAGAGCTCGGCCATCGGGTCGCGCTTGAACGCGGTAACCTTGGTGATGTTGTAGTCCGACACCTTAGAGGGATACATGGCGAAGCCGTCGTGATGCTTCGCTGTGATGACGAGGTATTTCATGCCCGCGTCGTGCATCAGTTTGACCCAGGCATCGGCGTCGAAATCGACCGGATTGAATTTTTTGGCGACCTTCTCGAGATAGACGGCGCGGGGAATCTTGAGCACGCGCATGATGTGCTCGGCGTAGGTGCCGCCCTGGCGTCCCTCGAATTCGTTGCCCAGCGCGGAGTAGACGCCCCAGTGCACGAAGCAGCCGAAGCGCGCCTCGCGGTGCCAGGTCACGCGCGCATCGCGCCCCGGATCGGGCTCGTCGAGCGTGCGCAGGCCCGGGGGCGGCAGATCGGCGGCGTGGAGCGTGGCGGACAGGGCGAACAGGGCGAACAGGGCGAACAACGGACGGAGGGGTTTCATGGGGTAAGGTGGTCGGTGGAAAGACAACGACCGGCGATCATTTAGTCGCGGGCGGGAAGCTTCGCCAAACGCCGGCGCAGTTATACGGTTAAACCGCATCCTGACTGGCGCGGGTTGAAAACAAAACGGGCGGAACGCCTATCCCGCACGACTCCGCTTGGTTTCAGCTTTTGCTTTGGCTGGATTGATACTGAGGGCACCCCGCCCACAAAAAACCCAAGCCGTTGTGGTGCTACGCGAGCTCGCTGACCGGGGCGTTCAGGGTTTGCCCGTTGTTCCAGACGCCTTCGACCATGATCACCCGCGTCTGCGTGGGCAGGCCGCGCTCGTTGTATTCCAGCATGCTGATGATGTTGTCGATGGCCGTGGCGCCGAGGAGGCGGCCGTTTTGCCAGATGCCGCTGCACACGTGGTTCATTTCGGGGCAGGCCAGCGAGGCCAGGCCGATGTCCCGGGGCACGCGCAGTTTCAAGCTTTTCAAATGATCGAGGAGTCGGGTGGACGCCGGCGAGACGATGACATCGGGTTTTTCGCGTTCGATCCAGGCGGCGACCGGTTCCAGCTGGTTCCAATCCTCGAGCACCAGGGTGCGGGCCTGCTTGAAATTTGGAATCAGGTGGCGGCCGACGAGCAGCCCGCCGTCCCAGCGGGCGTGAAAATGCTGCCGGTGGCTCCGCAGCAGCAGCAGGCCCGGACGGCGGTAGCCGCGGCGGTAGCATTCGCGCGCGACCTGCAGGCTCGAGAAGAAATGGTCGTTGCAGACCGAGGTGATCGTCAGCGCGGGCAGCGGCACCCCGAGGCGCACAGACGAGAAATTCTCCCAGCACAGCGCCGGCGGCGGCGCGCCTACGGAGAGCGGCCCGAGCAACAGGCCCTGGATGCCGCGATGGTGCAGCATGCTGCCGAACCGTTCGGCCGACATCCCGTCGCGATGCAGCCAGAATTCCTGCGACGTGTAGCCCCGCAGCGCGGCCTGCGCGATGGCTCCCTCCCGCATCTGCCGGACGGTCAGGCTGATGGTTTTTTCCCAACCGTCTTCCTGGTCGAGGCCGTTGACGAGGGCGAGGACCGGACGGTCGTTGCTTGACCGACCCTGCCGGCGGACGCGCATGAGCGCCGATACGTAAGGGTTGGGCCGGTAACCCAGGCGCTCGGCCAGGGTGCGGATGCGGGTGCGCGTGGCCAGCGGGATGCGCGGGTTGTTCGCCAGGCACATCGAAACGGTGGCCTGGGTGACGCCGCCCTGCGCCGCGATGGTCTTCATCGTAACGGGTTTGCTCATGGGGAAGGGGTGCTTAAGCAAATAAACAAATTTGGGCCGCCCGCTTTTCATGCAAGCCCAAAGCTGGCCCACCTTACGGCATTCAACGACGTAACCTCGGCGGAGGTTGCGCCCGCGGTCGGTCCGGAAGAACCTTTCGCCATGCTGGCTCTCTGTGCGCTTCTTACCCTGCCCGGCTTCGATCTGGCGAATTACGAGCGAGCGCGGGTCGTCCGCGTGGCCGAGGTTGCGCTCGCCGCCCGACCGGAAACCATCGTGGCCGTGCGCAATCCCCGCAGCGCGGGCGGACTGCACGATTTCTCGTCGGAGGGCGACTATTGGTGGCCCGATCCGCAGCATCCCGCCGGGCCCTATATCCAGCACGACGGCAGGTCCAATCCCGACAATTTCGTCGCGCATCGCCGGCTGCTGCTCGCGTTTGCCCGCGATTTCGGGGCGCTGGCGGCGGCCTACAAGGTCACCGGCGAGGAACGCTACGCCGTGGCGGCGGTGCGGCAGGCGCACGCCTGGTTCGTCGATCCCGCGACGCGGATGAATCCCAGCCTGGACTACTCGCAGGCGATCAAGGGCCTCAACACCGGCCGGAGCATCGGCGTGATCGACACCCTGCATCTCGCCGAAGTGGCGCTCGGCGTGGAGGCGTTGCGCGGCTCGCAGGCGTTGACGAAGGATGAAGAGACGGCGGTCACGGGATGGTTTCGCGATTATCTCAAGTGGATCACGACGCATCCTTACGGGGTCACGGAGAGCCAGGCGAAGAACAACCACGGCACGTGCTGGACCTTGCAAGCCGCGTGCTTCGCGCGGTTGGTGGGAGACAAAAACGTGCTGACGGAATGCCGGCGCCGGCTGGTCGCGGTGCATCTGCCTGACCAGATGGCGGCGGACGGCAGCTTTCCCCAGGAACTGCGGCGGACGAAGCCCTATGGCTATTCGATCTTCAATCTCGATGTGATGACCGGACTCGCGGTCGTGCTCTCGACCCCGGACGACGATCTCATGCGCTACACTTTGCCCGACGGACGCAGCCTGGTGAAAGGCGTGGAATATTTGGCGCCGTTCTTGGCGGACAAGAGCCGGTGGCAGGGGAAACACGATGTGATGTATTGGGACAACTGGCCGGTGCGGCAGCCCTGCCTGCTGTTCGGCGCGCTCGCCGCCGGCCGGCGGGACTGGCTCGCCCTGTGGCAGCGGCTCGATTCCGACCCGGAGATCGAGGAAGTCCGCCGCAATTTCCCGATCCGCGAGCCGGTGTTGTGGGTGAAGTGAAGATTTGCCGGGCGGGAATGAGGGTGGGGTGTCCTCACCCCGCGGGTTAGCGTTTTCGCCACCGGCGCCTCGCCGGGTGAGGGCACCCGGCCCACAGGTATCTGGCCAAAACAAAAATCTGCGGGCCCGGCCAGGAAACGCGGGCGGGAAAAAAGGAAGCCGGGCAAGCGACCCGGCTTCCTTACCTTACTTCCCCAGCGCACCCGTTGACGGGTGCGCAGATGTCGATGGATTTTCCTGCTCAGTAGTTGGCTCCGCCGCCGAATCCTAGCGTGTAGGTGACATAGGCCGCCCGACGCTCGCCCAGCTGCTTGTTCGCTTTGAGGTAGTCCACGTCGAAAATATTGTTGAGGTTGAGGGCGATGGTCTGATCGACCCGCGCGCCGTGGCGGAAGGTATAGCGCACCCCCGCGTTCCACAGCGTGTAGCCGGGCGTGCGCAGGGCCCACTGACGCGTGGTGCGGGTCAACACCCGCGATCCATCCGACGCGGTGGTGTAGGTGTCCCCCGCGTTGGGATTCTCCGAGGGCGTGGCGGCGACGAAGGTGACGCCGAGGTTGGCGGAGAAGCCCTGCAGGGCGCCGCGGCTCGGGCTGAACTTGATATAGGCGCTGCCGTTGTAGGGGGCGACGCCGTTCACCCGCCGGCCGACGGCCAGCGGATTGGCCGAGCCGAAATCGGTGTAGATGGAATACACATTGCCGTAGCTGCCGCCGACGTTGACCTCCTTCGAAACGCGCCAGGTGACGTCGGCCTCGTAGCCACGGACCAGTTGGTCGCCGTCGCGGCGGTTCGTCGTCACGAAGTTGCCCGAGCCGACCGGATCCTCGAAGGTGTCGGAGACGCTGACGTTCTGGCGGATGGCGTAGAAGCCGCTGAGGGTGAAATTCAGCCGGTCGTCGAAATAGGCGCCCTTGAAACCGTAGTCGTAACCGTTGGCGACCTCGGGTTTGTAGGTGGGGCTGGCGAACGTGATCGGGTTGTCCGTCTGGTTGACGAAATAACTTTCGCTGTAGTTGGCGAACACCCGCAGTTGCGGCGTGAGCTTGTAGTTGACGCCGAGGTTTGGCTTCAGCTGGGTGACCTGCTTCCTGATCATGTCGCCTAGGTTGTAGCTGGCATAGCCCGGGAGCACGCGGAAGGAGTTCACGCTGGTGGTGTAGTCGCGCTCTTGGAACCGCACCGCGTCGAAGCGGGCGCCGGCGAAAGCGAGCAGCCGGCCGTCCAGGAAGGCAGATTGGTGGCGGAGCAGGCCGCCGAGCACCGTCGTGCGGCGGCGGGTCAGGCGGGTGGCCGGCCCCAACATGCCGTCCTCCAGCGCGCCGGTGAAGTAATTGAGGGGATTGACGGGGGTGAAGTCAGGGTTGAGGGCGACGTTCCGGACCGCGGGGGTCCAGGCGGCGAGCGCGGCGGTGTTGGCGCTGTTGCGCGTCGGGTCCCAGCGATAGTAGTCGTTGAAGTCCAGGGTCGCGAGCGTGCGGTGTTCGACCCGGTGGTTGCCGGTCCAGTAGTGGGCGAGCAGGTCGGCCTGCACGCCGCCGCCATCCTCGAAGATCAGCCCGCGGTTGGGCGTGGCGCCGCGCGCGGAGACGTAATTGCTGGCGGCGTTGGTGCTGTTGATGGTGATCGCGCCGAAGCCGGTGTTCTGGTTGTAGTCCCAGCGACGGGCCTGGTAGTAGTTGCCGGCGACGCGGGCGCTCCAGGTCTGGTTGAAGGTCTTGTCGTAGACGCCGCTCAGGCCGGCGTTGCCGCGGTTCAGCTCGCTGTGCGGACCGAACGCATTGTAACCGGCGAGGTTTTTCGCGTAGCCGATCACCTCGTCGTCCAGATTCGACGCCGTCCCCTTTTGATCCGTGATCATCGGGGCGCTGGAAGTGGGGGCGTGCCGCGTCTGGCGGAAATACTCCGCGGACAGCATGAGGTTGGATTTGTCGGCGAAGGTGTGCTTCACGGCCAGATAGTATTCGTCGTTCCGGTTGAGGGCGTAATCCATGTCGAAGCCGCGCTCATAGCGGCTGCCCGTGAAGATGTAGTTGGTGTTGCCGACGAGGCCGAACAGCGGGCCGGTCGCCTCGAACACGCCGCGCCGGGTGCCGTAGTCGCCGTAGTTCAGGCTCAGCTTGTAATACTCCTGGGGCTTGGGCTGCTTGGAGATCATGTTCACCATGCCGCCGGGCGAGGTGCGGCCGTAGATCGCGGCGTTGGAACCCTTGATGATCTCCATGCTGTCGATGTTGCTGGAGCCATAGCGGCCGAGCCGGTAGAAACCGTCGCGCAGCTGCGAGGAGGAGGAGAAGCCGCGGAGGTTGAAACCGCCGCCGATGTCCAGGCCGGTGAAACTGCCGACCTGCACGAGGTTGTCACCCAGTTCGAACAGGGCGAAGTCCTCGAAGAACTCGCTGGTGATGATGTTCACCGAATAGGGCAGGTCGACGATCTTGGTCTTCACGCGCGAGCCGGTCACGGTCTCCGAGGCGATGTAGCCGCGGTCGGGTGCGGCGCGCACTTCGAACGGCGAGAGCTCGACGACGTCGGCCTTTTTGGTGCCGGCGTCTGCCGGGGTGGAAGCCGGCTGCGCGAACGCAGCGGGAACGGTGACAAGGAGGGCGGCAAAGACCGCCCCGAGTTGAGGGCATGGCATTTTCATTGTCGTGGAGTGGGGTGCGGGAAGCGCGTGGTGCTTCCTTCCGTGGGGTTCTTGCCGGAAGATACCGCCTTCGCCTGGGTGGCAAAAGTCCCCCATGAGTTAAATCCTTAACGAAACCCGGATGGAACCGGCCGGGATTTGCCGCCGCGGGTCCGGTTGTCCGGCGACACCGGGGCGCCGCGGACCGTCCGGCCCGGTCCGGCCGGAAACGGCAGTTAGTTTAACGCCATAACCAAACACAAGCCTGCGGGACGGAGCGGACCCGGCGTAGTTTCCGTGCCGTGCCACCCCCGCACCTCACCCCATCACCACGGCCCGACCACGGCGGACATTTCCATCCGCCGGGCAACGGCTCGAAACCCGCCGTCCTGCTCGCCGTGCTGACCCCGGCGGAGGTGCGCGACTTTTTCCCGGAGCCATTGTGGACCGAGGTCCGGCAGCTCGCGGCCGATTTCCGGCTCATGAACCCCGGTGACTTACAGCCCGCCGAATTTGTCCGCGAACTGGAGCTGATCAATCCGGAGACACTGATCGCGTGCTGGAAAACCCCGCCGCTCCCGGCCGAACTGCCGCCGCGCCTGCGTTATGTGTGCTATCTCACGGGCTCCGTGAAGCGCCTGGTGTCTCTCGATCATCTGCGGCGGGGGCTGTTGCTCAGCAACTGGGGCAAATCCATCAGCCGCATCGTGGCGGAGGGCGCGCTCCATCATGTGTTGGCGTGTCTGCGCCGGGCCACTACCTGGTGCATCGGGATGCATCGGGCGGGCACCTGGAAGGACGAGGGCACGCAGACCGCTTCGCTTTTCGGGCGCAAGGTGGGACTCCATGGCTTCGGTCAGGTTGCCCGCGAACTGGTGAAACTGTTGCGGCCCTTCGAGGTTGAGATCAGCGCCGCCGCGCCCGACGTCACCCCGGAAATCGAACGCGAATGGGGCGTTCGGCGGGCCGCCTCGCTGGAGGCGTTGTTTGCGGAGAACGACATCGTGATCGAGGTCGCACCCCTGATTCCCGAGACCTATCGCGTCGTGCGGGAAAGTCATCTCCGGCTGCTCCGGCCGGGCGGCGTGTTCGTCAACGTCGGTCGCGCCGACATCGTCGACGAGGAGGCGCTCGTGCGGGTCGCCCGGGAAGGACATTTGCAGTTCGGCCTCGATGTGTTCTCGGTGGAGCCGCTGCCGAAGGATCACCCTCTGCGCGGACTGCTTAATGTATCCCTCACCCCTCACCTGGCCGGACCGACCACCGATCGCCGGCGTGATGCCGGCGCCTGGGCGCTGCGCAATCTCCGCGCCTACGCCGCGGGCGAACCGCTGGCCGCGCAAATCACCCCGGAAGACTATGACCTGCGCACGTGACGTTCGCACCGGCGTGCGCCGGGGTTCGCTCCGTTGGGCGGTCGCACTGCTCGGGTTGGGCGCGGGCTTGCATGCCCTCGGCGCCGCGCCGGGGCCGGCCTCGCCGCCGTGGCGGGAGATCGCACCCGGTGTCTGGCAGGCCAACGTCGGCGTGCCCGAGTCGTTCACGCTGCTGGGCGCCGCCGACGCGCAACCGGACCGTGCGGCGCTGGCCGCACTGCCCACCACGCCGTTTCCGCTGGAACGCGAGGCGATCGCCGCGACCCAGTGGGACTGGAAAACCTCCGTCCGCCTGCCGCTCGCCCTGGATGAGGAAATCTACGGGCTCGGCGTGGATTTCAAAACCATGCGCCGGACCGGCTCGACATTTCTGCTCCATGTCGATCATTGGGGCGGCGTGCCGGGGCGCACCCATGCGCCGGTGCCGCTCTATGTTTCGAGCCGGGGTTACGCGGTGCTCTTCAACACCGCGCGCTACCTGCAGGTGAGCGTCGGCCTCGGGGTGCGGCTCGCCGCCGCGGAGAAGCCGCCCGTGCTCGACCGCAACTCCGACCACGACTGGGCCGCGCAGCCGCGCTCCGATGCCATCGAGGCGCTGGTCAACGCCCCCGGCCTTGAGGTGCTGGTGTTCGTGGGTCCGACGCCGCTCGACGCGGTCCGCCGCTACAATCTCTTTTGCGGCGGCGGCGCGTTGCCGCCGAAATGGGGCCTCGGTTTTCTCACCCGCACGCCGGCGCGCTACACGGCGGCGCAGGCGTTGCAGGAGATCGACGCCTTCCGCGCCCACGGCATCCCGCTCGACATGCTCGGCCTCGAACCCGGCTGGCAGGACCACGCCTACCCCTGTTCCTTCGAGTGGGACCGCACGCGCTTTCCCGATCCTGCCGCCTTTCTGGCCGAGGTGGAAAAGCGGCACGTGCGCGTGAATCTCTGGTTCAATCCCTACGTGTCGCCGACGGCCCCGCTCTACGCCAGACTGCTGCCGTTTGCCGGCACGCATCTGGTGTGGAACGGCATCGTGCCCGACTTCTCGCTGCCGGAAGCGCGCGCCATTTTCGCCGATCACCTGCGCCGGACCGTCGTCGATCTCAACCCGCGGGCGGTCGGCGGCTTCAAACTCGACGAGGTCGACGGCTACGACCGCTACCTCTGGCCCGACACCGCGCGCTTCCCGTCCGGCCGCGACGGCGAACAGCTCCGGCAGACCTACGGGTTGCTGACGCAGCGCACCGTCTACGAACTTTTCCACGGGCAGAACCGTCGCACGCTAGGCCAGGTGCGCGGCAGCAACGCGGGCGCGTCGCGCTTTCCGTTCGTCATCTACAACGACAATTACGACTTCGACGAATACATCACGGCCGTCGGCAACAGCGGCTTTGCCGGCGTGCTCTGGTCGCCGGAGGTGCGGGGCGGCAAGGCCGAGGACATGCTCCGCCGCACGCAGGCGGTGTGTTTCTCGCCGCTCGCGCTCTACAACGGCTGGGCCACGAACGACAAGCTCTGGACCCACGCCGAGGTGAAGGACGCCATCCGCGACGTCATCCAGCTGCGTCTGCGCCTGCTGCCGTATCTCTACACCACGTTCGCGCAGTATCATTTCGAAGGCACGCCCGTCATCCGGCCGATGCCGTTGATTCCGGGTTTCAAGGTGCACGCGACGGGCGAAGCCCCGGGCCGGCTCGACGCCACGGCCAATCCCTATGCCATCGGCAAGGTTGCCGAGGTGAAGGACCAATATCTGCTTGGGGACGCGCTGCTCGTCGCGCCGATCGCGGCGAAGGCCGCGTCGCGCCAGGTCGTGCTGCCGCCGGGGCGCTGGTATGATTTCTACACCGGCAGGCTCGCCGGGGAAAACGAGACCATCGCGGTTACACCGCCGCTCGACCGCATTCCGCTCTTCGTCAAGGACGGCGCCCTCGTGCCGCTCATCCCCGAGCGCCAATGGAGCCCGGACGCGGCGGAAATTTTGCCGCTCGAGATCCGCCACTACGGAGAATTGCCCGGCAAGCTGCGGATCTACGATGACGACGGCGAAACGTTTGATTTCGAAAAAGGCGACTATTCCTGGACGCAGCTCGAGGCCCGCCGCGCCGCCAACGGCCGTTGGATCACGAGCGTGACGCCCGATCCCAACGGCCACGCCTGGCACTATCGCGACGTGCGGTGGACGTTCATGACGCCGCCGTAAGTGCCGGCGCTCACGGCGCGGTGGGCGCGTGGTTCACGAACACCAGATACATCAGCGCCTCCTTCGTTTTTGGATCCTCGGTGTTCGCCCCCAGCGTGAGGCTTTCGTCGTGTTCTGACCGGCGCGTGAAGATTGTCATTCGGTGCAGGTGATCGATGGTGAGGGCCAGCTCGGTCGGCTGGAACTGACGGGTGAGCCAGGAGGGTCGTTGCAGCCGGTCATCGTGGGCGACCGAAACCACGGCGCCGGCCGGCACGGCGATTTCGATGAGATCCACCGCATTGTAGAGCGCGTCCGCGTTGGACGTCAGGATATGGTCGGCGCCCTTCAGCACCTCCGGTAATCCGTCGAAGTAGCCTTCGCGGTCGGCATAGATTCGCCGTGCGTCCAGGGCATCGGACTCGATGCGCACGCCACGGGCGGGGCCGGAATAGGAAAACGCCTTCGTGAACCGCCCGCCGGCTTTTGGCGCGGATGAGGCCGCCACTGCGCCGGCCAGGAAATCCGGAGCCGGGGCTGGACGTTGCGCGGGCAGACGGAGGGCGGGCAGCGCCGGCAGTTCGGACGAGCCGCCGTGCTCCACGGCGAACGCGCGCGACTCGATGGCGATGGAACCGTCGGTCAGGCCGGCGCACCGGGCCCGCACGGTGATCGTGCCGGCGGTGCGCGTGGCGCGCACGGCGACGCGGTTGATGCCGGCTTCGAGATCGAGGTAGGGGTTGTTGACCGATTTGATTTTCCCGCTGTTGTAGCCGCCGCGCCAGACGGCCGGGCCGGTGCATTCGAAATCCACGCGCTGCTGGAATGTCGGGCAGCGCTCGCCGTTCGCGTCCACCGCCTCCACGTCGATCAGCGCCACGTCCGATCCGTCCGCGCGCAAGCCGCCCGGCGCGGTGATGGCCGTGAGGCGCAGCGCCACGGGCGCGCCCACGGTGTGTTTGGTCCCGGTCGCGGCGGGTTTGCCGTGCCGCGAAGCGACCGCCTTGATTTCACCGGGCTCCCAGGCGACTTCCGGAAACGTGAAAAGGAAACGGTCGGACATTTGGCCATGCCCGAGCGACCGACCGTTCAGGAAGAGCTCGACGTCATCGCCGTTCGACGCGACATACACCGTCTTCTTGGTGCCGGCGGGATAGGTCCAATGGCCGATGATATGGACCTGCGGATCCGAGCGGAACATCGCGCGGCACACGTAATAGGCTTCCTTGGGCAGCCGCACGCCGTCGACCTCGCCGCTGGCGCGCGCCACTTCCACGGCCACGCGGCCGCCGCTCGTCGAATCCGAGAAGATCCAGTTGGCGCCGCCGCTGTGGTTGGGCGCGCCGAGCTTTTTGACGTATTGGCCGACCTCGTTCACGGCGTATTGCTCGGAGGTGAGCTGGTAGGTCTGGCCCCTGGCTTCGGGGTAGCCGAAGTTCGGCGGCGAGGAGTCGTCCCAGACGCGGCGCGGCGATTCCTCGCGGTCGTATTCGCCCTCGACCACGGGCAGGCGCGCGATTTCCCGTCCGCCCTCGGTGCCGATGCCGACATCCATGAATGCCGCCGTCACCTCGTCCGCGCGGCGATGCGCGTAGGCCCGGCCGCCGTGCGGATCGTATTGGTCCACGATGCCGCGCAACTCCGCGGCGTGCTCGCGCACGACCTTCTGGTTGCCGCCCTCCCAGATCAGGATCGAGGGATGGTTGCGGAAATAGATGATCATGTCGCGCCACGCGGCGGCGCGGATTTTCCACGCCTCGCCGTGCGCGTCGCCCTCGCCGTCGACGCCCGGCTGCTCGGCGATGATTCCGAGCCGGTCGCCGGCCGCGATCATGGCCGGTCCGGGAGCGCTATGTCCCCAGCGCACGAAATTGCCACCCGCTTCGTGCATCAGATTCAGCGTGTAGTAATGCAGCCAGTCCGGCTGCGCGGCGCCGAGCCCCGGCCACTCGTCGGTGGGTTTCTGGCCCCAGCCATGGAGCTTCAGATGGCGGCCGTTGAGAAAGAGACCTTGATCGACCGTCCACTTCGCCGTGCGCAGGCCCAGGGGCAATTCCGTCGTGTCGACGGTCTCGCCGTTCACCTCCAAGCGGCAGCGGACGCGGTAGAGATAAGGGTAAGCCGGTTCCCAGGGATGCGGCGCGAGGAGCACTCCTTCGGCACTAAACAGACTTTGCGCGCCGGCGGCCACCGGATGGTTCGCCTGCAAGGCGAGCACCGCGCGACCGTCGGCATCGACGACGTCGGCGTGCATGGTCACCGCGGCGTCGTGCACCCGGGTGTTTTCCACCGGCACCTCGATGTGCACGCGGGCGGATTGGTCGCCGAGGTCGGTGGCGTAGACGTAGGGCCCGGCGGTCTGGAGAAAGCTGTAGAGCGGGAGTGAAATGTGCAGCGGATCGGCGATGTGCAGATAGACGTTGCGATAGATGCCGCCGTGCGCCGGGTGCCAGTGCGGACTGTTCCAAGGCAGTGCGGTGGCGGTGAGCTTGCGCATGTCGGTCTCGTGTTCGAAGGAGTTGTCGCACATCACCGCGATGACGTTTTTCGTTCCGTCGAAGTGTAGCAACGGCGTGAGGTCGAAGCCGAAGGGCGTGAAACCCGTCTTGCTCACGCCGAGCAGGTGACCGTTGAGATAGACTTCGGCGATCTGCCGGACCGCCTCGAATTCGATGAAGACCTTTTTGCCCTCCGTTCCCGGGGGCAGCGTGAACGTTTTCCGATACCAGGTGCGACCGGACCACTGGTTCAACTCGCCCAAATGGCCTGGCGTCGACCAGTCGTCGAAGGTGTCGGTGTCGTTGTAGGTGTGCGGCGCGGAAACCGTCTGCCACGAGCCATCGTCGAAGTCCGGGGCGGCGGCGCCGGCCGGGTCGGCCTTGATGAACTTCCAATCGGGATTGAAGTTCAGGGTCACGCGTTCGCCCGCCCCGGCCGGACCGGCCCAGAGCGAAAGGAGCACGAAGAGGGCGAGAACGTCACGAAGCAGGTTTTTTGTCCTTGGCATAAATTTTCGCGAGGAGCGTGGCTTTCTGCGCGGGATCGAGAGATGCGCTGGCCTCCACATAGTGCGCTGCCGCTTGGGGCTCGCGCCGCGCCCAGATGAGTGCGACGTGGTCGATGGCCCGCGCGCGCAGTTCCGGATCGGCGATCAACTCCGCTCCCGCCAGCGCCTTCTCGCGCACGACATAGCGGAACGTCGTATCGGTGGCGAAATACCAGAGCAGCGGGTCCAGCTCTGAGGAAGGGGCTCGCGCCGCGGCCCAGTGCAGCACCGCATCGGGGGCCTGGTCAGCCCAACGGTTGAACACGCGCAACATCGCGTCCGCCCGCCCGTTGGCCGGCGCGAGTTTCTCGACCCAGGCCATCGCGGCTGCGGGCTGGCTCGCCGCCCAGTCCGCTGCGACCGTGGCGAGCGTCTCGGCGCGGGCCGGGGAGGGCGGCAACTGCTGCAATCGGGCCAGCGCCGTGGGCGGCGACTCTTGCGCCAGAGAGCGGGCGGCGTCGATCGCAGTGTTGCCGGTTTCACCCACGACGTCGGTTCGGTTGGCCGAGATGTCCTTGTGCTCCACGTAGTCGTCGCCCAGCGCCAATCCCGGACTCGCGCCCCGATACAGGCCCCATTTCGGCCGGTAGTCGGTTGCGCCCGGTCGATACACCGCGACATCGCGTGCGCCTTGAAATTCATCGCCGTCCACCGAGACGAGCACCATGCCGTCGTGACTCAACGAGGTCTTGATCCGGACGCGGATGGTCTGCCACGCGCCGGGTTTCCAAGTGAACGTTCGGGCGACGATCTCTTTTTCGCCGGGGCCCGGCCGGTAGCGGAGTTCCGCCCGTTCCCGGCCGGGGAGAATCGATACGGTCACCAGCGGTGCGCCGCTGTCGCCGTTGGTGGCCTTTAGTTGGAAGAGGTGGCAGAAGCGGCCCGCGCCTTGAAAACCGGGATTGGTCCGCCACGTGGTCGCGTAATCGAAGGTCTCGCCGGTTTTCTGGTGCACGCCCAGGCCCTTCACCTCGGCGCGCTGCCGGTCGCGGTTCGGCGTGTCGCGGTCGCCATCCCACTCGTCGGACCGGTAGCGGAGCAACATCCGAAACGTTCCCTGGCCGCGATCGGTGACGTTGACGAAGTCGTCGTGCCGAAAGGTTCCGGTCGCCGGGCTGTAACGCACAAGCGGCTCCTCGATGCCCTCAAAACTGCCCAAGCTCGTGGCGGTGGCGCCTGGGGCGGCCAGCGGCAGGAGCACGCCGAGCAGACACGCTCCGCGGCAAGCGAATAGCGGTCTGAGCGCAACAGGGCGGGGCGGCCGATGCATGACGCAATGGAGGTCATTGCGCCAGGGAGATCAAACGGCCGTCCGGTTACGCCGTTAAACGTTGGTTGGAATTGTCCCTGGAGTGGACCGACGGCGTGTTCCTTTTGAGGCCGGCTGATCCGCCGGAGGCATGCGCAGCTAGGATCCCGGCAATATCCGGCGGAATCCGCGGATAGTGGGGGTTTGACTGGGATTGAGGCGGGCGGCTCAATTGCCGTTGCGAGTCGGCGCCACTCCGGTGCCGCCGGTCGCTTCTACCCCGGCCATGCGACGCTCCCCGATCCCAATTCTTCTCGTGCTGTTCGCCGGCGTCACGGCAGCTCTGGCGGCCGGCACCGAGACGCTCCCCCTCTCCGGTCGCGGCAGCGATGACGCGCAGCCCTGGGATTTTTTCTGCACCGGCGGGCGCAACAGCGGCGTCTGGACGAAAATCCCCGTTCCCTCGTGCTGGGAGGTCCAGGGCTTCGGCACCTACGACTATGGCGTCGAGTTTCTCGGCTCGAAACGCCTGCCCGAACGGCCGCCGCCACCGGACGAGCAGGGACTCTACCGCCGGGAGTTCACCGTGCCGGCGGACTGGAGCGGGCGCGCGGTGCGCATCGTCTTCGAAGGCGTGCTCACCGACACGGCGGTGAAGATCAACGGCCAGCCCGCCGGTCCCGTGCACCAGGGCGGCTTCTATCGCTTCCATTACGACATCACCGACAAAGTCCGTTTCGGCGCCGCGAACACGCTCGAGGTCACCGTCAGCAAGCGTTCTGCCAACCCCAGCGTGAACGCGGCCGAGCGTTACGCCGATTACTGGAATTTCGGCGGCATCTTCCGGCCGGTGTGGCTCGAGGCGCGTCCGCCGGTGGCCATCGACCGCGTGGCCGTCGACGCGCGCGCCGACGGTTCGTTTGCCGCGGAGGTTTACCTTGCCGGCCGGCGCGACCGGCCCGCGGAACTGACGCTCCAGCTTGAGACGCTGGACGGCACGCCGGTGAGCGCTCCCGTCCGGCAAACAGTGGCCGCCCACTCCGACCAGACGACGCTGCACGCCAAAATCGACTCGCCCGCAACCTGGTCCGCCGAGACGCCGAATCTCTACCGCGCCCGCTTCACGCTCGGCGCGGGCACGGCGGACGAGCACACGGTTGTCACACGATTCGGCTTCCGCACCTTCGAGGTGCGGCCAGGCGACGGCCTCTACCTCAACGGCCGCAAGGTCACACTCAAGGGCGTCAACCGCGGCAGCCTCGCGTCCGACAGCGGCCGCACGCTCTCGGAGAAACGAATCCGGGAGGAGGTGGAGCAGATGAAGGAGGCGCACGTGAACGCCGTGCGCTGTTCGCATTACCCGCCCGATCCCGCGTTCCTGGATTTCTGCGACGAGGCCGGGCTCTACGTCCTCGACGAACTCGGGGGCTGGCATGGCCGCTACGACACGCCGACCGGGCGGAAGCTGGTCGCGGAGATGGTCGCGCGCGACGTGAACCATCCGAGCATTCTCTTTTGGGACAACGGCAACGAGGGCGGCGCGAACCCCGAACTCGACGCCGATTTCGCGCACCATGACCCACAACACCGGCCCGTGCTGCACCCGTGGGCGCTTTCGTTCCGCGGGATGAACACGCAGCACTATCGCGAATACGCCGAGACGGCGCAGTTCGCCGCGGGGCCGGAAATCTACATGCCGACGGAATTTCTGCACGGGTTGTTCGATGGCGGCGCCGGCGCCGGGCTCGACGACTACTGGAAAATCCTCGGCGAGCAGCCGCACGCCGCCGGCGGGTTTCTCTGGGCCTGGTCGGAGGAGGCGGTCGTGCGGGCCGACCAGGGTGGCCGCCTCGATGCCAACCGCGACCTCGGGCCCGATGGCTTCGTCGGACCGCACGGAGAGAAGAGCGGCAGCTTCAACACCGTGCGCGAGATCTGGTGCCCGGTGCAGATTCCGCTGGCGGAACTCCCCGCGGACTTCACGGGCACGCTGCCCGTGCGCAACCGTTACGATTTCCTGAACCTTTCCGGCGTCACCTTTGAGTGGCGGCTGCTGAAGTTCGCCCCGCCGGGCGCGCTGCTCTTCCACCGCACGCTGCTGGCCCACGGCCGGCTGACCGGCCCCGATCTCGCGGCCCGCACCGACGGCGAGCTCCGGCTCCCGCTGCCGGCGGACTGGCGCGCCGCCGACGCGCTTTACCTGACGGCATTCGATGCGCGCCGTCGCGAGCTCTGGACCTGGTCGTGGCGCTGGAAACAGGGGGCCGCCGCCATCGGCCGCGCGACCGAGGAAACAGCCGCCGTGCAGCTCGCCGAAACCGTCGGCGAGGTCACCGTCACCGCCGGGCGCAACGCCGCGCGGTTCGACCGCGCCACCGGCCGGCTCATCGCCCTCGCCCGCGACGGCCGCACGATTTCCTTCGGCCACGGCCCGCGGCTCGCCGCTTATCGGCGCACGGGCCGGGTTCTCGCTCCCGTTGCGGCGAACAGCGGCCAGCTCACGAGTTTCACGACGGAGCTGAGCGGCGGGCAGGCGGTTGTCACGGCGCGCCATGATGCGGGGGTGCGCGAGGCCCGTTGGACGATCTCGCCCGACGGCGACATCCGGCTCGACTATGCCTTTGACGGTCCCGGCGTCGTCGACCTGCTCGGCATCGAGTTCGACTATCCGGAGGAGAAGATGAAAGCGAAGGAATGGTTCGGCGGCGGCCCGTATCGGGTCTGGCAGAATCGCCTCAAGGGCGTGCAGCTTGATCGTTGGGCCACCGCCTACAACGATCCGATCCCCGGGGTGAGTTGGGACGTGCCCGAGTTCAAGGGCTGGTTTTCGCAGTGGCAATGGATGGCCTTTACGACGACCGAGGGCCGTTTCGCGATCCTCAACGACGGCGGTTCGTCCTTCGTGGGCGCCTACGCGCCGCGCGACGGATTGAACAATCCCGTGCTCGTGCTGCCGCGCCTCGGTCTCGGGGTCTATCAGGTCATTCCCGCGATCGGCACGAAGCAGTCCGAGCCTTCCAATCTCGGCCCGCAGGGGCAGCCGCAAAACATCACGGGTGAGGTGCGGGGTTCGTTCATTATCCGGCTCCTCGACCAACCGTGAGAGTGTGCCGAATGGTTCTGGTCTGCATCGGGGCGGCCCTCGCCGCGGGTGGTCTGTCGGCCGCCGACGGCCCCCGGCACGAATGGCGGCTCGACACCGGCTGGCGTTCCGTGGCTGACGATACGGATGCGCACCGCTACGACGGATTCGAACAGCCGGGCTTCAACGACCAGGCGTGGGCCGCCGTCGCCGTGCCGCACAATTGGGACGATTACGGCGGCGTGCACCGGCTCGTGCATGGCAACCGCCACGGCACCGCGTGGTATCGGCGCGAGTTCACGGTGGATGCCGCGGAGCGCGGCCGGCGCGTCTTTCTGTTTTTCGAGGGCGTCGGCTCCTACGCGACGGTCTGGGTGAACGGCAAGCCTGCGGGCACGCACGCCGGCGGCCGCACCACGTTCACCCTCGATGTGACCGACCTCGTGAACTTCGGCGGCCCGAACCAGCTGGCCGTCCGCGCCGACCATCCGGCGGGCATCACCGATTTGCCGTGGGTCTGCGGCGGCTGTTCGCCGGCGCCGGGTTTTTCCGAGGGCAGCCAGCCGATGGGGATTTTCCGCCCCGTGACCTTGGTGACGACCAATCAGGTGCGGGTGGAGCCGTTCGGCGTCCATGTCTGGAACGATGCCGACGCCACGACGGCTGAGGCGAAGATTCATTTCACCGCCGAGCTGCGCAACTACGCCGCGCCCCGTCCGCTGGAGGTCGAGACGCGCGTGCTCGATCACGCCGGCGCCAGCCTCGCTGTGTTGCGCAACGAGGAGGTTAGTGCGGCCGGGGTCTCAACGGTTCAGGGCATCTTCATGCTGTCCAACGTCGCGCTCTGGTCTTTGGAGTCGCCGACACTCTACACGCTTGAGACAACCATCCGCGACCGCGACCGTGTGCTTGATCGCGTAGAGACGTCCTTCGGCATCCGCACAATCCAGTGGCCGAAGCCCGGCGATCCGGCGGGCGGCCCGTTTCGGCTGAACGGGAAGCCGGTGTTCATCAACGGCACCTGCGAATACGAGCACCTGCTCGGCGCGAGCCACGCGTTTTCCGACGAGCAGATTCGTGCCCGGGTGGCGCAGATCCGCGCCGCCGGGTTCAACGCCTTTCGCGACGCCCACCAGCCGCACAACCTGCGCTACCAGGATTACTGGGACCGGGACGGCTTGCTCTGGTGGCCGCAGTTTGCCGCCCAGATCTGGTTCGACACGCCGGCGTTCCGCGCGAACTTCAAGGCGCTCCTCCGCGACTGGGTGCGCGAGCGCCGCAACAGCCCGTCGCTGGTCCTCTGGGGTCTCGCCAACGAAAGCAAGCTGCCGGCGGATTTCGCGCAGGAATGTGTCGCGCTCATCCGCGAACTCGATCCGACCGCGTCGACGCAGCGGCTCGTTACGACCTGCAACAGTGGCAAGGGCACCGACTGGAACGTCCCGCAGAACTGGACCGGCACCTATGGCGGCAAGCCCGAGGAATATGCGGATGACCTGAAGCGCCAGCAGCTCATCGGCGAATATGGCGCCTGGCGCAGCCTCGGTCTGCATACCGAGGGCGGTTACGTGAAGGACGGGCCGCTGAGCGAGGACCGCCTCGACGCCTTGATGGAGCGGAAGATTTTCCTCGCTGAATCCGTGCGCGGCCAGGTGGCCGGGCATTTCCAATGGCTGTTCGCGTCCCACGAGAACCCGGGCCGCACGATCAACGCCAAGTTGCAGCAGGGTTCCGACGGCTGGGCGGAGCTCGACCGGCTGGGCCCGGTCAACAACAAGGGCCTGCTCACGCTCTGGGGCGAGCCGACCGACGCGTTCTATCTCTATCGCGCCAACTACGCGCCGGCGGCGACCGACCCGATGGTCTATATCGTCTCGCACACCTGGCCCGACCGCTGGACCGGCCCGGGCCGGAAGAGCGGCATCATCGTCTACTCGAATTGCGACGAGGTGGAGCTGTTCAACGACGTTGGGGACCGCTCGCTCGGTGTGCGGAAGCGCGGCGGCCCCGGCACGCATTTTCAGTGGGATGGCGTCGAGGTCACCACGAACGTCCTCTACGCCGAGGGCCGCGTCGGCGGCAAGGTCGTGGCCCGCGACGCGATCGTCCTGAAAAACCTGCCCGAGGCGCCGCATGGCCGCGCTCTGAGGGCTCCGGCTGAAAATCTCACCGCCGGAGCCGCCGGTCAGAACTACCTCTACCGCGTCAACTGCGGCGGACCGGACTACACCGACGGCAACGGCCAGCTCTGGCTGGCGGATCAGGATCTGGTCAAGGGCCGGAGTTGGGGCTCGGTTTCCTGGGCGGGTCAATATCCCGATGTGCCGCCGCGCTTCGGCAGCCAGCGCGCCAGCAGCGAGGTGATCCGGGGCACGGACGACCAGGCATTGTTCCAGACCTACCGCTACGGTCGCGAGAAACTCCGCTACCAGTTCGCCGTGCCGGATGGCGAGTATCGGGTGGAGCTCTATTTCGCCGAGCCATGGTATGGCACGGGCGGAGGCGATTGCGCGGGCTGGCGGTTGTTCGATATGGCGGTGAACGGCACGACCGTGTTGCGCGACGTCGATCTTTGGAAAGAGGCCGGTTTTGCCCGCGCGGTGAAGAAGGTCGTCACGGCGCGGACCGAGCGAGGCGTGCTGGAAATATCGTTTCCCCGCGTGGCGTCATATCAGGCGGTCATCTCAGCCATCGCCATCTCGACCGTCGATTTGAACGCCAAGGCGCCGGAGTCGATCAAAGTGGACGCTTCCAAGGTGGGCGCCGGCGTCCCTGCCGGCGCTATGACGTCGCCGGGGATAACAATGTCCGCCAGCGATGGCGCACGTTATCCCGTCGCCGCTGCCAGAGTTTCCGGTGCCAACCTTTCTTGGAGCATCCAGCTCGGTCTCGGCGGCACGCACGACTTCACGGTCCACTATGTCAACCACGAGACGCAGGCGGCGATGGTCGAGATGCGCGTCTGCGCCGCCGACGGCACTGTGATGGGTTCAAAGCGCCTCGATCTGGCACCGGCCGACGGCACCGCGAGTCTCGACGGCGTCGGGATGAACGCCGGAGATTATACCGTCACACTCACCATTCTCTCCGGCTCACCCAAAATCGAATCCCTCCACGTGAAATGAAATTCCCAAGCATGAAACCACTAATCTCCACCAAGTTTACGCTAATCCTGATCAGTGCCCTGTTGGTGTGCATCAGTGGTTACGCGTCCGAGGTGCCGCGCTATCGCGTCGGTGTCTGCGACTGGATGATCCTCAAGCGCCAGAAACTCGGCGCGTTCCCGCTCGCCAAGACCATTGGCGCGGACGGCGTCGAGGTAGACATGGGCGGGTTGGGCAACCGGCCGACCTTCGACAGCAAGCTCGGCGATCCGGCCGTGCGGAAACAGTTCCTCGACCAGGCGCACGCACTCGGCCTCGGCATCAGCTCCATCGCGATGTCCGCCTTCTATGCCCAGTCGTTCGCCGAGCGGCCCGGTGTGGACCGCATGGTTCAGGACTGTCTCGACACCGCCAAGGCGCTGGGCGTCAAGGTGGCATTCCTGCCGCTCGGCGTCACGGGCGACCTCGGCAAGCACCCGGAACTGCGCCCGGCCATCGTGACGCGCCTGAAAGCCGCCGGAAAGCAGGCCGAGGCCGCCGGAGTGGTCATCGGCATCGAGTCCGCGCTCGACGCGAAGAACGAGGCCGCGCTGCTGGACGAGATTGGGTCACCTGCCATCAAGAGCTATTTCAACTTCTCCAACACCTGGCAAAACCACCGCGATGTCTGTGCCGAACTGAAAATCCTTGGCAAGGACCGCATCGTCCAGATCCATGCTTCTAACCAGGACGGCGTCTGGCTGCAGAACGACCCGCAGGTCGACCTGCCGAAGATCAAGGCGATGCTCGACGAAATGGGTTGGAGTGGCTGGCTCGTCATCGAGCGCTCCCGCGACGCCACCCGCGCCAAGGACGTGAAATACAATTTCAGCGCGAACGCGGCGTATCTGAAGAAGGTGTTTCAGTGATGTAGGGCGGAGCGGCCCGCACCGCCGTCGCTGCGTTGGAGCGTAGACCTCCCGATCAACCGCGGCCCGCCCGGAGGCGGACCCTCCCCGGGTGGGCGCCGGTTTCCATACCGGCGCCTGATTGGCAATACATGTTGCCGATGTGGAAATCGGCGACCACCGACAGGCCCGCTCCGCCGCGGCCACCCCCGCGGTCCCGTCCTCCCTACCCGTCGGGCTGTTATAAGAATCCAATTGAGCACGCGGCGGGACAATGCCGGATGCATCCAGCGATTGCTTATTTGCCGATGCTGTAGTGCATGCCGCCAAAAAGCATTCCGGCCAACAGCAGGAGTCGGAATGCCTGCCAGTAGGTAATCTGCCTGAGCCCGAACACGTCGATCATGGTGGTGTTCCAGAGCCATTGAAAAATCGCGATGCCTATGAACACCGCGACGATTGCTGCGATTACGATAACGACGATAGTCATGGAATTGTCCTTGGTTGCGGCCCGCGTAGATAGTTAGCGGAAGCGCGTGATGATTTTCAACGAGGAATCTCCAATCGTCGCCAAGTCTTTGTCTGACGGCTCGTCCGGGCGACTCGCCCACTTCAAGGTTTAGCAATTCCGAGAACAACGTAGGCCCCGGTGCCGCGCACCTCGATCGTGTGGCGGCCGGCGGGATAGTCGAAGGCGTGCACGTTGATGCCGGGCAAGGAATCGAACTTCGCCGCATCCAGAAGAAAAGGCTCGGCGCCGCCGTGATCGGCGGCGGTGGCGTCGGTCTCGAGCGTGGGTGGCTGGCGCCATTCGTGGCCCGGGGCGTTGAAGTAACCGATGAGCACCCGGACGGGAGTCGGACTCTCGAATTCGATGGGCGGAAGTTTGCCGGACTTGGCGTCCGCCAGCGAGAACTTGATTCCCTGCAGGCCTTCCAGTTCGGGGGCGGTCGAGGTAAAGGTGGCGGGCGAGTCGGTGAAGACCGTGTTGCCGACCTGCACGGTGAAGGTTGCGAGCCCGGGCGTGAGCAATTTCCAATCCGCCGCCGGCAGCGGGGCGTGGGTGCGGCCCTGGGCGGCCGCCGGGTTCTTCAGCGCCGCGACCTGGGCGCGGAAGTCGGCGAGTTCCTTCTCGTAGAGCGGCAGGAGCTGCGTCCAGTGGTAGTTGGCGGGCCGGCCGCCCTTGCCACCGGGCACGGGGATGCGCCGCTGGCTGGTCTGCATCGAGTTGGCGGCCTTGTAGGTGTCCTTCGTCAGCGCCGCCAGCGTGCGGTAATGGTCGAGGCTCTCGGCGAGGAGCTTTTCGGCCCGTTCCATATCGGCAAGATCGTGGCTGTATTGGTAACGCAACACGGCCAGGGCGGCGTTCGTTTTCGCGACGTAACTGAGCGACATCGCTCGAATGCAGTGAATGTCGTTCTGCAACCGGGCGAACTCGTCGCGGTTCGCCGTGACGAGCGGGGCGGCGGCATCGATGGCGGCGACGGCGCTCGCGGAGAAGGCGGCAACCTCGGCGTTGATCGAGGGCGGTGTCTCGCCGGTGTGCGGCTGTTTTTTCCACTCGTGTTTGGCGTAATCCTTGAGGCGTTCCCCGGGAGGAGACTGGGACTCCCAGAGCTCGGGAAACTCGCGATATTTTTCGGGACGGACGAGTTCGTCGAGGGTCATCCCGAGCGACATCGTCTGGCGATTGCCCTCGGTGATGCCGTAGCGGCGCAGGATGCGGGGGGCGCATTCGCCGGCGGCGTTATAAGCGTCCAGGATTTTTTCCGCCGCGGCGGTGCCGTAATGTTCACCGAGCCGTTGTTCCCAATAAGAACTTTCGCTGGCGGCGTCGCGGTCGGGATTCCACGCGTAGCGGGCCCAGGCTTCGAACCAGATCCAGTCGCGCTCCCATTGCTTCAACGGGGTCGGCGTAATGTCGGGCGAGACGGGCCAGTCCCAATAGAAGAGCGGGTAGAGGTGGAGACCGCGGGCGCCGAGCCGGTCGCGCATGGCCAGGACGGATTTCCGGATGAACTCGGTGTCGCCGTAGCGGAACGGTTCGAGATTGGCCAGGATGTGGACGTTGGCGATGTGGGTGGAGCCAAGCCGGCTCATGGCGAGGTGCAGCTGCTGGCGGACGCCGCGCGGCTCCCAGGTGGTGAGCGACTCGCCGTTGTATTTCGCCTCCGTGTAAAGGTTGTGGTAGACCTTCAGCGCTTCCGGCATCACGAGCGTCGCGTCGGTGGCATGGGTGCGGAGGATGACGGGCGGTTCGGTCTTGAGCCCGGCGGCTGCCATGCCGTCCTTCACGCCGGCGAGGATGACGTCGGTGCACCAGCGCGTCTGGGCGGCCTGATCCTGCAACGCCTCGCCCAGGCACGGCATGAGGCCGACATTGGGGAACTGGCGGACGAACTCCGCGATGGACTTGCGTGTGTAGTCGGCGGCGAGCGGCGTCGGCGCGCTGAGCTGCGTGGCGAGGCCGTGCTTTTCCGCGAAGGGCTTCGAGAGGATGATGCTGTAGAACTGCTGGACGAGCCAGATGCCGCGGCGGTCGCACTCCGCGGTGAGCCAGCGGAACATTTCCACGTTCTTCTTGAAAACCTCATCGGACACCTCGACCGCTTCCGGGTAGTCGGGCAGGCGCACGAGCGACGCGAAGGGGTGGCCATTCCAGAGGTAGAGCGTGTTCATCCGCCGGTCGGCGAGGAAGTCGAGGTATTCGGTCCACATCGCCTTGTCGTAGAAGAACGGGAACTGGTCGGGTGTGTAAGGATACTCGTAGACCTTGCGGCCCGGGAGAAGGTAGGTCTTCTGCATGCCAATGCACGGGCCGCGGAGAACGAAGGCCGGGGCGTCGGCGCGGCGCATCGGTCCCTTCGGCCAACCCTTGGGCAGCAGTTCCGCCAACTCCAGGCACCCGTAGAGCACGCCGGAATCATCAGCCCCGACGACAGTGATTTTGCCATTCCAAGTGGCGTTCAGCACGAAACCTTCGGGTGCGACTGCCTCGTTGGTCGCCAGCTCGAGATGGCCGGATTTGAGCAGGGCTTGGATAACGGGATCAGCCTTTTTGCCAACGACCACATGGGTGCCGCGGGGCAGCACGCGGCTCAATCGCTCGACGCCGTAGAGCACACGTGGCGAGGCATCCGGAGAACACTGCACGTCGGCTCGCAGGTGGCTGCAGACAAACAGCACGAAAATGAGGGCAGTGAAGCGCATAATTCAGGGAGCAGCTTGACCGCCAGAACGCCGGCGGTCGATCCAGCCCCACAGGGTGAGCGGGCGGGTTGAGGCGCCGCGATCGGCCGACGGGAAGACCGCGCTGCCGAGCCAGCCGGCGCCGAGCAGGATGACGTGGCCGACGACGCCGATCATGACGCCGGCCCAGGGGAAGTTGAGCGCGCCGAGGTCAAGCACCCGGTCCTTGCCGGAAGTCAGCGTCGCATAGGTGGTGAAGAGCAGGCACGCGGTGATGCCGGTCCAGGCGCCGGCGCGGTTGGCGCGCGGATTGAGGAAGGCCAGCAGGAACAGCCCCGCGAGGCCGCCGGCGACGATGGACGATACGGTGAAATAGAACGAGAGCACGCGTTCGGACTTCCAGGCGATGATCACGGCCACGAGGACAGCGAGCGCGCCGCAGAGGGCGACGAGAAGTTTGCCCACGATGAGCCGCTGCCGGTCGTCGGCTTGGGGTCGGAGGCGCCGGTAGACGTCCTCGACGCCGACCAGCGACAGGCAGTTGAGGTCGGAACTGAGCATCGACATGGCGGCGGAGAAGAGCGAGGCCATGAACAGGCCGGCGAGACCGGCGGGGATCTTGGTCGTGAGAAAGTAGGGGAAGATCTGGTCGGCCTTGGTGATCGTGGCCGGCAGCACCTCGTGCGAGAGCTGGTAGTAGGCCCAGACGAGGGTGCCGATGAGCATGAAGAGCGCCCAGGCCGGGATGCAGAGCAGCGCGCCGAGGGCCACGCCCTTGAGCGCCTCGCGGTCGGACTTGGCGATGAGGTAGCGCTGCACGAGCGTCTGATCGGCGGTGTATTTCTGCAGATACCAGAAGAAGCCGTAGAACGAGAGGACCCAGACGTTGGTCTTGCTCGCGAGATCGAAGGCGGTGCTGCCGAGGTTGAACTTGTGCTGCGCCGCCGCGAGATCGAAGGCGGCGCCGATGCCGCCCGGCATCATGATGAACAGCCAGCCGAGGCAGACGATGATGCCGATTACCTTGATGAAGCCCTGGATGACATCCGTCCAGATGACCGCCTCCATGCCGCCAATCACGGTATAGTAGATGGTGACGGTCCCGGTGGCGATCATGACGAGGTAGATGTTCCAACCCGTCATGCTGCTCACGGTCAGCGCGAGGGTGTAGAACACGAAGCCCATCTTCGAAAAATGTCCCATCGCGAACGCGAACGCGCTGTAGGCCCGCACGCCGTAGCCGAAACGATGCTCGAAATACTCGTAGACGCTCATGCCGACCGCGTGCCGGAAGAACGGGATGATCACGAGGCCGACGAGCAGCAGCACGCCCACGACCATGAAGCCCGGGACCAGTTCGCTCCAGTTGCCCGCGTAGGCCGAGCCGGGATAGGCGATGAAGGTGATGCTCGTGATGAGCGTCGCGTAGATCGAGACGCCCATGGCCCAATGGGGGATGGAGCGCCGGGCGACGAAATAGGTCTCGGTCGACGTCTGCCGACGCGCGAACCAACGCCCGACACCGAGCATGGCGAGCATGTAGACGACGATGACCGCGAGATCGAGCCAGCGGAGGGAATTCATGGGGCAGGGAAGCGGAGAGCCTACTTGGCGGGCGCGGCGACCGGGGTGATCGCGACGTCATCAATCAGGAAGGAAGCGACCGGAACCTTTTCATCGGCCCCGGGCAGGTCGCGACCGCCGAAGCCTCGGTCGCGAAACGCCCCGGTGCGGAACGACAGCCGCTCGACCGTGGCCGCCGGGTCGGTGAACACCGCGGGGCGCGCGAGCGGCGACTGGCCGTCGAGGGTCAAGGCGCAACGGTCGGCTGCGGCACTGGCGGGAATCTCCAGTTCGAAAGTGTGCCATTGCCCGGCGGTGTAGGCGCCGGCATCCATCCACTGACCCTCGTGGCAGGCCCAGACATGGCCGTCCTCGCCGAGCGCGAGCCGCACCGGTCGTGCGCCGTGCGCCTCCAGCAGTTCAATCTCCAGCCGGGCGTTGGCTTGGCGCGCCAACACCTTGAACGCGACCTTCACCCCATGCGTCTCCGGGAACACCCGCACGGCGCGGGCGTAGTCGTAGGGGTCCTCGTCGCGGAGTTCGAGGGCGTGGCCAGCCGGGGCACCGGTTTCGACGATCCGGACGGGTGCCCAGAGCGGACTGTAGCTGTTCCAGCCGGCGGGCAGGGCGCCGTTGGGGTCAGCGTCGAAGTTGTCGTTAACCGGACCGGTGGCCGTGGCGGTGAGGGGCACGGGCACACGCGCGATCCAGATGTCCTCCTTGTTGACGCTGTAGGCGACCCACGTGGCGGCGGCGGCATCCGGCGGCGTGCCGTTGCCCTCGGCGATGCCGCGGACGTATTGCGGTCCCATGTTCTTGAAGTTTCCGCCGAAGCGCTGGTCGGGCAGTTCGCCGTGCACGGTCCAGAGGTTCGTGAAGTGGGCGCAGTCGTCGCTCGTCATGACGGCGAGCGGATGCCGCAGCCGGTCGGTCGGATTGAGGAACAGCGCGTAACGGCCGTCGCCGGTGTGCTGCAGCCAGTATTTCGAGGCGTTGTTGGGCACGTGGCCGGCGAAGACCTTTTCCGTCCAGGTGAGGCCCTCGTCGCGCGTCGTGGCGACGAGCCGGTTTTTCCAGATGCCGAGCACGGAACCGTCAGGCCGGTGGACGAACGACAGGGCCTTGCCTTTCACCGTGTAGAAGCCGCTCTCGTCGAGCTGATCCTCCTCCCACCACTGCGCGGTCATGAGTTTGTTGGCGAGCAGCGCGTCGCAGGCGGCGACGAAGCCCTTGTCCGGCGACGCGGTGTAGAACGGGTGGGGCGGCGTGAAGCCGGGGAACGGCTGCTTTGCGTTCATCCGGATGAAAGTGATCGGGCCGAGCGTGCCGTCGTCGTGAATTTCGCGGACGGCGCGACCGATTCCGGTGCCGTCGTTCGGGGCGGGATGCTTGCCGTAGAAGCCGAGCACAAGCAGCCGGCCGGTCCTGAGCTGGTCGCGCGGGCCGCCGGGTGCGACGTAGAAGCCCATGCGCTGGTGCGCGATCGTCTGCGAACCGTCGGGGAGTGCGAACGCCGGGAACACGATGCTCGGTGCGTCCCAGTGAACGCCGTCGGCGGAAGTCGTGAGCGAGTTGACCGTGCCTTCGTCGTGCTCGTTGCGTGGGGCGCTCAGGTATTCGAGGTAAAACTTGCCGTGCCACCACGCGAGCATCGGCTGATGCGTGTAGGTGTGGTTGAGGCCGTCAGCGTGGGCGGAGTGCGCGCGGTTGGCGCGGTAGACCTGGATATTCTGCACACCGACGACCGGGCGCAGGTTACCGTCGGCCGCAGAAGTCGCCGTCTCGGTGCCGGTGTAGACGAGGGGCGGGGTCGGCGCGGCACGGAGCGCGAGCGGCAGGAGCAGAGCGGGAAGCAGGGTCAGTTTCATACGCGCGGAGAGTCGCCGGCCATCGTTACGGCCAGCTTGATCGCCTCGATCAGGCTGCGCGGGTCGCCCCGGCCGGTGCCGGCGTTGGCGAAGTCGGTGCCGTGTTCGACCGAGGTGCGGATGATGGGCAGGCCGAGGGTGACATTCACGCCGCGCCAGATGCCGAGCATCTTGGCGGCCACGTGGCCCTGATCGTGATACATCGCCACGGCGGCGTCGAATTCGCCCTGCAACGTGCGGAAGAAGACGGTGTCGCCGGGATAAGGACCGCTGGCGTCGAGGCCGGCGGCGCGGGCCTGCGTGATGGCGGGGGCGATGTATTTTTCCTCCTCGTCGCCGAAGAGGCCGCCTTCGCCGGCGTGCGGGTTGAGCCCGGCCACGGCCAGCTTCGGTTTCTGAATCCCGAGCCGGCGCATGGCGTCATGGGTGAGCTGGAGGACCTTGATGATGCGCTCGGGGCGGACGCGGTCGATGGCGACGCGCAACGACACGTGGGTCGAGACGTGGCTGACGCGCAGCCGGTCGGCGACGAGCATCATGGTCGCGCCCGGCGCGCCGCAGAGATGGGCGAGCAGGCCGGTGTGGCCGTCGAAGGCGTGGCCTGCGGCGTTGAGCGCCGCCTTGTTGATGGCGGATGTCACGATCGCGCCGACCTGGCCCGCGAGCGCCAGTTCGGTGGCCCGGCGGATGGATTCGTAGGCCGCGTGGCCGGCGGCGGCATCGACCCGGCCGAGGCGCAGGCGGGCGAGGTCCACGTTTTTCAGGTCGAGCACCGTGATCGTGCCGGCGGGGAATTGCGCCGACGCCACGTCGGCCACCGCGTTGATCGGCAGTTTGGTGCCGGTGTATTGTTGCGCGCGATCGAGGGTCGCGGCGTCGCCGACGACGAGCAGCCGGCCGAGCGCGCGGACCTCGGGTTGGGCGAGGGCTTGCAGGATGATTTCCGGACCGGTGCCGGCGGGATCTCCGAGGGTGAGGGCGATGAGCGGCAGTCCGGGCATGGCTTCAGGAAAGAAGAAAACCGAGGAGCATGTGGCGGAGGTTGGCGGGCCAGGGGTAGCTGCCGGGTTTCAGGGTGACGGCGAAACCGGGGGCGGCGACCGGCTGCAAGGTGGCCACGCCCGGGCCCCAGACGCGAACCACTTTCAACGAGGTCCAACCCAGCGCGCGCAACACGGTGGCGGCGGTGGCTCCGCCCGCGATCAGCAGGTGGCGGAAGGCACCGGCCTGGTGAAGATTCTGGGCGAGGCGGGCAAACCCGAGGGAAATCGCGGCCGGGGCTCCCGGGTCGTGGAGTGTGGTCAGCGCGGCGGCGACCGCCACGGCGTCGTAGCGCTCGAGCGCGGCCATGACGGTTTTGGCGGCCGGGGCGCGGCGACCATGGAAAACCAGGGCGCGGGCGTTCACGGGGGCGGCGGTCGTGCCGTGCAAGAGCAGGACGGCGCCGAACGGCAGCGTATAGTCGGGTGCGGTCCGGCGGCCGCCGGTCCGGGTCCGCAACCACGCCCGGAAGAAATCCGCGCCGCCGGCGGGCAGGGTGTGGCGGTTCACGGCGCCGGCCCAGTGCGCGATGTCGGCGGCCGTGCTGCTTTCGCCGACCATGATGCCGGCCGGGGGCAGCGGGCTCGCGGTGGCGCGGCAGGAAATCCGCGGACGGCGCTCCGCGCCGAGCAGGCCCAGGACGTGGTCGGTGGTGCAGGGATGGTGCGGATCGTCGACGAAATCGGTTTCGTGCAGCGGGATTCCGCCGATCGAGTAGCGACCGTCGCGGATGACGCGGCCCAGCGAGGGATTGGCCGGGACGAGCAGGGTGCGGCGCAAACCCAGGACAGTGGCGCAGGCCGCCAATTCGGCCAGCACCGGGCCGCGCAGGACGGAATCGACCTTCTTGAAAAAACCGGCGTGCGGCAGCTTTTTCAGGCGCGCGACCTGCGCCCGCACGCGGCGGGCGGCCTGCGCGGGCGAAGCGAGGCGCGTGTCGGTGTCGAACACGATCACATCGGCGGCGCACGGCCGGCGCGGCAGGCGGGTGAGCACGACGGCGCTCAGTCCGGCCTGATGTGCGATCGCCGCGACCTCGGCGGCACCGGTCAGGTCATCTGCGAGCACGATGTAGGGGCGGCGCGGCATGGGAAAATTCAGCCAAGCTGGTGCAGCTCGGCGAGGATGACTTCCTGTTCGACGGGGGCCAGCGGCTGCAACGGCGGGAGCATGGCGGGACCGCAAAGCTGGCGGAGGCCGAGGCCGGCCTTGAGCGCGGCGAGGGACGAGCCCAGCGGACGGTTGCGCTGGAAAACGGCGCCGATGGCGTCGAGCCGGTTCTGCAACTGCACGGCGCGCGTCCAGTCGCCGGCGAGAGCGGCGTCGTAGAGTTCCCGCCAGCGCTCCGGGTAAAGGTTGCCCGAACTCGGCACGAGGCCGACGAAGCCGAGCCGCAAGGCGGGCACCGAGCTCGCGGCGACCCCCATGAATAGCGAGAAATCCGTGCGCCCGCCGAGGCGTTCCGCCACGCGCTCGCGCCGGCCGGAGGTGTTTTCGGAATCCTTCAGGCCGGTGATGTTCGGGAGGTGGCTGAGGCGCTCGATCACGTCCACCGGAATCGACATGCCGGTGGTCTGCGGCATGTTGTAGATGAGCACCGGGCCGGGGATGGCGGCGGCCAGCGACGTGAAGTAGGCTTCCATGCCGGCCGGCTCGAGCTTGAAGTAATTGGGCAGCATGGCGACGACGGCGTCGGCTCCGGCCTGCAGGTGGGCGCGGGCCAGATCGATGGTCTCGGCGACGCAGTTGTGCGCGATGCAGGCGAAGACCGGAGTGCGGCCGGCGGCGGTCTGGACGGCGATTTCCACGTAGCGACGACGGAGCGTCGTGCTGAGCGAAGCGACTTCGCCGGTGGTGCCGAGCACGAGCATGCCGCAGCCGTGGCGGGCGAGATGATCGACGAGACGGCGGGCGGCGGGCTCGTCGAGTTCGCCGGTGGCGTCGACGGGCGTCACCAGCGGCACGATGACACCGCGATGGGCGGGAAAGTTTTTCATGTCAGAAGGCGGCTTCGTAGATCCGGATGGCGTCGGCGCGGGTGATTTCGCGCGGGTTGTTTTTCAAGAGCCGGGTGACCAGCAAGGCGGCATCGGCCATGCGCGGGAGGGCGTCGCGCGGGATGCCGTGGGCGGACAGACCCATCGGGACACCGCAGCGGGCGATGAGGCGTTCGAGTTGTCCGGGAAGTTCCGCCGCGGAACCGGCGCCCAAGGCTTCGGCCAGCACGGCGTGGCGCCCGGCCAGCGAGGGGAGATTGAAGCGGACCACATGGGGCAGAAGCAGGGCGATGGACAGGCCGTGCGCCAGATGGAATTCTCCGCCCAGCGGGTAGGCGAGCGCATGCACGCCGGCGGTGTTGACCGGTCCGAGGCAGAGCCCGCCGTAAAGACTGCCCAGGGCCACGGCGGAGCGGGCGGCGAGGTCGGAGCCGTCGGCGACGGCGCGGGCGAGGTGGGTGCCGATGAGCCGGACGCCTTCGAGGGCGTGGAGATCGACCGCCGGGTGCGCGGCCCGGTTGGCGTAGGCTTCAAGGCAATGGGTGAGCGCATCGATGCCGGTTGTCGCGGTGAGCGCCGGAGGCAGCGAGAGCATCAGCTGCGGATCCACGATGGCGTCGTCCGGCACGAGCGCGGGGCTGATGACGGCCTTCTTGGTGACAGCGGCTTCGTCGAAGAGCAGGGCGTTGGGCGAGACTTCGCTGCCGGTGCCGGCGGTGGTCGGCACGCAGGCGAGGGCGGTGCGGCGGCCGGCCAGAAGGTTGAGGCCGTAGAAAGTGGCGACGGGTTCCGGCCGGTCGTGCAACGCCGCGACGAGCTTCGCCACGTCGAGCACGCTGCCGCCGCCGACCGCGAGCACGAGGTCGGGCGCAAAGCCCCTCGCCTGGTCGCGCAGTTGTTCGCAGCAAGCCGCGGTCGGCTCGGGTGGGACGCCGGTGACGATCTCGACGGCGGCCCATCCGGCCCGCAGCGCCGCCGCCAGCGTCTCGGCGTGGGATCGCACGGCCGGGGAGGTGATCAGAAAGATCCGCCGATGCCCGGCGCGCACGAGTCCGGTGACGGCAGCCACGGCGCAGCCGGCGCCGAAGTGAATGCGCGGCGGTTGGAGCAATGTGATGGACGGCAGTTCTGTCATCCGGGGCGGGGTGGAATGAGCCAGAAGGCGGGTTTCCGTCTTTGGCAATCGCAGAAAGTTTTCCGTTCCGCGCGGCAAAAAAACTTTGCGACGGGCGAAGCGAAAGCATGCGCGAACCGCGGTGGCCGGGCGGAGAAAACCCGCGGCTGCGTTAGTCGCTGGTCCGACGCGATTCCGCCAAGCGTCCCGGTTTTTTCCGTTGTCGGGGGAGTTGGCGGCCCCCCGGGGAGCCCCGGCGCGGTGCGTTATGATCCCGCCGGAAATATTCCTTATCGGGGCAGAAATCACGGGTGGCATCGGGTAATCTGTCCCGTTTAACCTCCGGCCGGCGCGGCGTGATTTCACTCCGCGCCATCTGGCGGGTGAGCCGACCCCGCGGCTCGTATTGCGGTCCGTCCGAGTGATGCCAATCCTTTCAATCATTACCCCCGTGATGTCCTTGCCCCATCTGAAACGGCTCGGCCGCGCCGTTCTGCTCGGTGCCGTGTTGGCCGCTCCGGCGGTGCTGCGGGCGGAGACGGACGGAACCGCGCCGGTGCTGCCCGTCGCGGGCTTGGCCGGCTACGTTGCCAAGTTCAACGCGATGGAACCCGAGACGGTGGTCAACGCGGTGCCGAATGCGGCCGCGGCGGCGTGGCTGGAGCACAACGTGCCGCGGTTCGAGTGCGCGGACGCCATGGTCGAGGAGATCTACTGGTTCCGCTGGTGGGCGCTGCGCAAACACCTGAAGCGCGACGCCGCGAGCGGGCGCTGGGTGCTGACCGAATTTTTGACGAAGCCGCGGCCCGTCAGCAGCGCGCTCGGCCACCATCTGATGGAAGGGCGCTGGCTGCGCGCCCCGTCGTATATCGACGACTACGTGCTCTACTGGCTGCGCGGCAACGCGGGCAAACCGCAGGAGCACCTGCACAAATATTCGCAGTGGCTCGATCACGCGCTCTGGTCGCGTTGGCTCGTCACGCAGGACACGGCGACGCTCACGGCGTTGCTCGACGACCTCGTGGCCGATTACCGAAAATGGGAAACGGAGCAGATGCGGTCCGACGGGCTTTTCTGGCAATACGACGTGCGCGACGCGATGGAGGAATCCATCAGCGGCGGCCGGAAGGTCAAAAACGTCCGGCCCACGCTCAGCTGTTACATGTTCGGCAACGCCACGGCGCTAGTCGCGATCGCGCGGCTCGCCGGGCGGCCGGAACTGGCGGAGGAATTCGCAGCGAAGGCGGCGAAGCTGCGCGCGTTGGTGCAAACCACGTTGTGGAACCCGCAACTCGGTTTCTTCGGCTCGGTCACCGCGGAGCTGAAGCCGATCCCGGTGCGCGAAGAGATCGGATTCATTCCGTGGTATTTCGAACTGCCGGAGCCGGGGCGCGGCGACGAGGCGGCGTGGAAGCAGCTGACCGACGAGCAGGGTTTCAAGGCGCCGTTTGGGATCACGACCGCGGAACGCCGGCACCCGGAATTCCGCACACACGGCAGTGGCACGTCGTGCGAATGGGACGGTGCGGTGTGGCCTTTCGCCACGTCGCAGACGCTCACCGCCTTGGAAAATGTGCTGCGCGACTATCCGCAGGCGGATGTCACCAGCCGCGCCTGGTTCGATGCCTTTCTCACCTACACGCGCAGCCAGCATTACGACGGCCTGCCCTACATCGGCGAATACCTCGACGAGAAGACCGGCGCGTGGCTCAAGGGCCGCGATCCGCGCAGCTTCTATTACAACCACTCGACCTACGCCGATCTGGTCATCACCGGCGTGGTGGGTTTGCGACCGCGCGCGGACAACATCGTGGAGGTGGCGCCGCTCGTGCCGGCGGAGGCGTGGGGCTGGTTCGGCCTCGCCGGCGTGCGCTACCACGGACACGACCTCGCGATTTTCTGGGACCGCGACGGAAAACGCTACGGCCGGGGCGCCGGCCTGACCGTGTGGGCCAACGGCAAAGTCATCGCGCGGAGCGACCGACTTGAGCGCGTGACAGCCGTGCTGCCCTGAACCATGCTGCAATTTCCCGCATGAGACCGTCCCGACGCTTTTACCTCTCCTGCCTGCTGCCCGTGGCGGCGTTCGCGATGCAACAGCCACCGGTGGTGAAGCAAACGACGGACGGACGGCTCGAATACACCGCGGACGCGGCGGGAAACCGGTTGCCGGATTTTTCTCACGCGGGCTACGGCGGCGGCGGCGTGCCGTTGCCCGACGTGCCGGCGGTCGTGCTGGTCCGGCCGGCTGAAGGCGATGCCGGCGCCCGCATCCAGGCGGCGCTCGATCAGGTGTCCGCTCGCGCGCCCGATGCGCAGGGATTCCGCGGCGCGGTGCAGTTGGCGCCGGGCCGATACGAAATTGCGGGACAGTTAAAAATCACCGCGAGCGGCGTCGTGCTCCGCGGCGCCGGTGCCACCGAGGACGGCACGGTGCTGGTCGCCACCGGCACCGACCGGCGAGCGCTGATCGCGGTGCAGGGACGACCGGATCGCACACTCGCGGCGGCGCGAGCCGTCGCCGGGGTCCCTGTGCCCGTTGGCGCCACAGCCCTGTCGCTGCAGGACGCCGCGAGCCTGAAAGCGGGTGATGCGGTGGTGGTGACGCGGCCGGCGACCCAGGAATGGATCCATGCGTTGGGAATGGATGTCGCGCCCGGCCGGCAGCAATTCACATGGAAATCCCCGGCGCTGACGCTCGTCTGGGATCGGATCATCACCGCGGTCGACGGCAATCGGGTAATGCTCGATGCTCCGCTCACGACGGCGCTGGAGGCGAAATTCGGCGGCGGCACGCTGGCGGTCGCAACGTGGCCCGGCCGGTTGAACCAGGTGGGCGTGGAAAATCTCCGTTGCGAATCGGTCTTTAATGCGGCCAATCCGCTGGACGAACAGCACGCGTGGGAGGCGGTTCGCCTCAGTGCGGTGCGCGATGCGTGGGTGGCGGATCTGACGGGCGTGCATTTCGCCGGCTCGGTGATCAACGTCGGCGCCGGGAGCAACCGGGTGACGGTGCAGGATTGCACGTCGCTCGCGCCGGTATCGGAGCTCGGCGGTTACCGGCGGCATACCTTCCACACGGACGGACAGCAGACGCTCTTTCTGCGCTGTCGCGCGGAGGACGGGCGCAACGACTTCACGGTCGGCTACAAGGCGGGCGGGCCGAACGTGTTTCTCGAATGCGCGGCGCTCCGCAGCCACGGCTTCAGCGGTTCGACCGGCAGCTGGGCTTCGGGCATTTTGTTCGACAACGTCACGCTCGACGGCGGCACGCT
>Ga0066487_100042_pt1 | contig 50768 bp, 45 predicted proteins | sample LakWasM129_HOW14_2_FD_59588 | JGI IMG/M metagenome (GOLD analysis project Ga0066487, IMG submission 59588) | Freshwater sediment methanotrophic microbial communities from Lake Washington under simulated oxygen tension - Sediment Metagenome 129_HOW14 | ecosystem: Environmental > Aquatic >... | reverse complement strand
TTCATCGTCATGCTCCCCCATCCCACCCTCACCACCCGCTACGCCACGCCCGAGGCGAAGCCGGAATTTGTCAACCGGCTCTTCGACCAAGGCGCGAAACACTACGATGCCGTGGTGGACTGGGGTTTCCTCCGCAGCGGCTCTTCCTACCGTCGCTGGGCGCTACAGCGGCACGGGCTGCTCCCGGGAGACAGCCTGCTCGACGTGGCCTGTGGCACCGGACTCGTAGCGATTGAGGCGGCCAAACTGCTCGGTTCGGCGAAACGCATCACCTGCCTCGATCCCAGCACCGGCATGCTCGCCATCGCCCGGACCAAAGTGGCGGCGCACTTCATCCTCGGCCGGGCGGAGCAAATGCCGCTGCCCGACGATGCCTTCGATTTTCTCACCCTGGGTTACGCCTTGCGGCACGTGACGAACCTGGGGGTGACGTTCCAGGAGTTTCACCGGGTGCTGAAACCCGGCGGCCGGCTGCTGATCCTCGAGGTCACGAAGCCCGCGGGCCGTCTCCCCGGCTTTCTCTTCCGGCTCTGGTTCGGCCACGTTTATCCCTTTCTTACGCGGCTGCTGACCCGCAGCGACGAGGCGCGCGACATGATGCTCTACTATTGGGAGACGATGGATGCGTGCGTGCCGCCGGCAGCGGTCATCGATGCCCTGCGCTCAGCCGGCCTCGTCGAGGTGAAGCACAACACTGTCCTCGGTTTGTTCAGCGAATACACCGCCGTGAAGGCCTGACCCCGTTCCCCCATGAAATCGTTATCCACCGTCCCCGTCCCTTCCGCTGCTTTGAGCCATCAGGATGAGAGCATCCGGCACCTGCCCGAGGCGGCCCGCGAGGCTTTCGCCCGGTTTCAGACCGGCGGCGATCCCGCCGTGCTCGATCCCGTCCTGTTCTCCATCCTAGATGACTACATTCCCCGCGCCTCCGCCCGGCCGCTGGCGGAACTCCCCGGCAACACCCGGTTGATCGATGATCTGGGTTTTGACTCCCTGGCCATCACCGAGGTGGTGTTCTTCGCCGAGGATCTGTTCGGCATCAACATCACCAACGAGGAAATTGTCCAGGTGGCCACGCTGGACGACCTGCGCGGATTCATCCGCGCCAAGGTAACCATCCCCGCAGCGCACTGAATCCGCCCCCATGCCGCCGCTCCCTGTCATCACCGGCCTGGGTTTCATCACCAGCATCGGCCAGGATCGACCCGCCGTGCTGCGCAGCCTGCGCGAACTGCGCCACGGGTTCGAGCCGGTCGAATTCCTCGGCAATCCCGCCCTGCCCGTCAAGGTCGCCGGCACGCTCAAGGGTTTCTCCTTCCCGACCACCAACTGGCGCGACTGGCGCTGGCCGGACCGGTTCACCGTCGACCGCGAACTCATCCGCGGCCTCGCCCCGCACGGCGTCTACGCGGTCTGCGCCCTGCAGCAGGCGCTCGCCGAGGCGGGACTCGCACCGGCCCAGCTGACCGACGGCACGACCGGACTCTACTGCGCCTCCGCCGGCTCGGCGTTCATGCTCGGCAATTTTCTCCAGCAGATGCACGAGACGCGCGGCGAACGCGGCAATCCCATGGGCATCGTCTCCTCCATCGCCGGCACCTTGAATTTCAACCTCGCCGCGCACTACAAGATTGCCGGCGCGGTCTGCGGCTTTGTCTCCGCCTGCGCCTCCTCGAGCCATGCGCTTGGCTTCGCCATGGACGAGATCCGCCTCGGCCGACAGCAGCGGATGCTGGTCGTCGGCGCGGAGGATCTGAGCGCCGAGAGCATCGTCTCGTTCTCCAGCCTGCGCGCCCTCTCGCACAATCCCGACCCCGCGACGGCCTCGCGACCCTTCGACCGCCGGCGCGACGGATTCGTCGGCACGGGCGGGGCGGTGGCACTGGTCGTCGAGGACGCCTCTCTGGCCCGGCAACGCGGGGCGCACATCTATGCCGAGCTGGCCGGCTGGGGTCAGGCGGGCGACGGTTACAGCGTAGCCATCTCGCACCCCGAGGGCGCCGGTCTGCGCGAGGCCATGCGACGCACCCTTGCCGTCGCCCGCGTCAACGCGACCGACGTCGATTACGTCAACGCCCACGCCACCTCCACTCCCGCCGGCGACCGCTCGGAGGCCCTCGCCCTGCACGCCGTCTTCACCTCCGGTGGCGCGAAACCGCGCATCAGCAGCACCAAGGCCCTCACCGGCCACGGCCTGTCGCTGGCTGGTGCAATGGAGGCTGCCTTCTGCGCGCTGGCCATCGATGACGGCTTCATCCCGGGCGCCGCCCACTTGGAAGAACCCGATCCGGTCTGTGCGGGCCTCGACCTGCCGCGCACCTCGCTCGAGGAACAACCACGCCTCGTGCTCAACAACAGCAGCGGCTTCGGCGGCAGCAACGTCTGCCACCTCCTCCGCCGCCCAACCTGATTTCATTATGACCGACTCCCTTCCCCTCGACCTCAAGACTCTGATCATCGCCACCCTCAAGCTGGATGGCGTCAGTCCCGCGGAAATTCCCGATGATGAGCCGCTCATCGGCTCGTCGCGCTTCGGGCTCGACTCGCTCGACGCCCTCGAACTCGTGCTGGCGATCGAGAAGGAATACCACGTCAAGATCGGCAGCAGCGAGGAATCACGCCAGGCCCTCGGCAGCGTCACCACCCTCGCGGCCTACCTGCGTTCACACCCGGCCGTCGCCTGAACATTTCGCCGCATGCACTCCTCGGCTGATCAGTTATCCGTCGGCTTGGCCGCCTGCGATTGCCTCACGCCCTTCGGCGACGCCGCGGCGACAACCGCCGCCCTGCTGGCCGACCGACGCGCGCTCGCCCTTTCACCCGTGCTCGGACGCGATGGCGGCGACCTCGTGCCGCTCGCGCTCACGGGACCGATGGACGAAACCCTGCCGCCGCGCTGGCTGCCCGGCCTGCAACGTCTGGCCACCGGCATTCCGTCCGCGGCGTGGGGCACGGCACGCCACCCCGTCATCATCACGAGCAGCAACTACGGCGTCGGCAGCCTCTACGCGTTCACCCGCGATCACGACGCCCGCCATCTCGCCCACGGCACACCGTTCGCCAGCGTGGCGCTGCTCCGCACCGAATTCGGCTGGGGCGAACATGTCCACGTCTTCTCGCACGCCTGCGTGACCGCCCACCTCGGCCTGGCACACGGCGCGCGGCTGCTGCACGCCGGACTGGCGGACCGGGTGCTCGTGTTCTCCTTCGATTTTGTCAGTCCGTTTGTCGCCGGCGGATTCCACAGCCTGAAGATCCTCAACGGCGTCCTGCCCGCGCCCTATGCGCAGCGCGACACCGGGTCGATCGGGCTCGGGGACGGCGCGGCGTTTGCGGTGCTCACGCCCGAGCCCGCGCCCTTCCGGCTGGCGGCGCACGCACTGCACAACGAGATGTTTCATTTCACCAGCAACCAGCCGGACGGAGCCGGCTTCGCCGCCTGCGCCGCGGCCATCGCCGCCGCCGCGGCGGGCCGACGGGTCTGGATCAAGGGCCACGGCACCGGCACGCTCGAGGCCGGCCGGCTGGAGGCCGAGGTTCTGGCGCGTTGGTTCCCGGCGGCACCGCTGGTCTCCTGGAAAGGCAGCCTCGGCCACACCCTCGGCAGCTGCGGCCTGGTCGAGCTCGCTATCGCCGTCGCCGCCTGGCGCGGCCCGGAGGAAAGAATCCCCGGCACCGTCGGGAGCGCGGCGCCCTGCTTCACCGACAACGTCGCCCTGGAGCCGTTCGCGCCCGCGGAGTTCGACGGCGCCATACTCACCAGCAACGCCTTTGGCGGCGCCCACGCCGCGCTGCTGCTCGCCCATGATTGAGCGCTTCATCCATCACGTGCGGATCGAACGACCGGTTCCGGAGGAAACCGCGGCGAGCGCACGCACGCGGCTGGCGGACAAATTCCCGCGGCCCGCCCTGCGGCGCATGACCCATCTCGGCCTGCTCATCGGCTCGACGCTTGACGGGGTGTCCCTCGGCCCCGAGGACGCGATGGTCTACGCATCGACGTTCGCCGAGACGCGTTCACTTGAGGAGTTCCTGGCCGGTTTTCCCGCCGCGAGCCCGTTGCTGTTCCAATCATCGATCCATCCCGGCGGCGTGCAACAGGTGCTCATCGGCCGCCAGCAGCCCATCGCCCGGCTCTGGTCACACGCCGGCAAAACGCGGTTGGTGGAGCAGGCACTGCTGAGCGCACTGCTCGAGCCGGCTGCAACTGTGGCGCTCGTCGGCGGCGAGGAACGCGGCACCTGGATGCGGGAGCATCACGCGGCGTCGGAGTCTTCGTTCGCCTTTGCCGCGATCCTCACGCGCGAACCGGTCGGCGCCACCGCGCGGGTCGCCTTCACCACGGGCGCAGAAATCGACGAGGCTTGCCCTGCGCTGGAGGATTTCGCCGCTGCGCTGGCCGATCGCCGGCCGCTGCACTGGGATGGTGCCGGCGGGTCTTGGGCGCTGGAGTGGCTGCCCGCCGCCGGGCCAACCGGACAAGGAGATGCATGAGCGCGCCGGCCGACCTTCCGCACAACCCCGGCCCAAGTTGGGGCTATGACTTCCTGTCGTGGGCAGAGCGGAGCTGGCCACGCTGGTTATTCCGACCGGTGCTGATGGCGGGCACCTGGGTTGGGCTCGCGTTCATGCCGGTGCAGCGCGCCCATTCGCGCGCCTACCTCGCCGTCGTGCTCGGCCGGCCGCCGCGGCTCGTCGAGCTGTGGCGGCATTTCTTCGCCTTCACCGATTCCTTGATGATGCTCCTCCGCGCCGGACGCGGCGTGCCGGTTTCCTGCGTGCTGGAACCGGAGAACGGAGCGGCGTTCGAAGCGCTGCTGGCTTCTGATCGGCCGGCGATCTTCGGCACCTTTCACTTCGGCAGCTCCGACCTGCTCGGCTACCTGCTAGGTGAACGCGGCCGGCAGGTTTCGATCCTGCGGCAGCGCGTCGGCAATTCCGCCGACACGCGCCTGCTCGGCGCGCGGTTTGGCCGGCAGGTTTCGTTTCTCTGGATCAACGACCCCGGCCGCCTGCTCTTCGACCTGAAGGCGGCCCTCGAGGCGGGTGACTCGCTCGCCTTGAAGTGTGATCGCCTGGAGTTCAGCGCGCGGTCGGAGCCATTCCAATTCCTCGGGGCGCGCCGCCTCTTCCCGTTCACCATCTACCATCTCGCCCTGCTCTTCGACCGCCCGGTCGTGTTTTGCACCGCGGTGCCCGATGCCACCACGGAGACCCTGCGCGTCGTGGCGTCCCCGATTTTTAATCCAAGCGCAGAACTTGACCGCGAGGCGAACACCCAGGCAGCCCGGCAACATTTCCAAGCCGTGCTGACCCGGCTGGAAGACTCGGTCCGCCAGCATCCGTTCCTCTGGTTCAATTTCCTGCCCCTCAACCAGGAGGTGCCGGCTCATCCGGCCGCGTGAATTTCACCCGATGTCCCTGCGCAACCTCTATTACTATCCGGTCTACTACGGCACGCTGCTGCTTTTTGGCGCGGGCGGGCTGGAGCTTTGTCTGCTCAGCCTGCTGTGCGGATGGCTGCCGGCGACAGAGCGGACCGAACGGTTTTTCCAACGCCTCATCCACCATCACCTGGCTTTCTTCCATGGGTGGTGCGCCTGGGTCCGGCTGGTTTACGTGACCTATCGCGGCTTGGAACGACGGCCGGATGGCGGATTGGTGCTCGCCGCCAACCATCCGGCCATGATCGACATCACCTGTCTGCTGGCCCGAATGCCGGAGGCGCTGTGCATCTTCAAGCCGGCCATCCGTCGCAATCCCGTGCTGGGCGCCGCCGCGCGCCGCGCGGGTTATCTGGGCAGCGACGGCGGACATGAACTCGTGCGCAGGGCGGCGGACAAGGTCGCCGCGGGCCATGCGTTGATCGTCTTTCCCGAGGGCACGCGCACCCCGCGGGGTGGACCGCTCCTTCCCTTCAAGCCCGGCTTCGTGCTCATCGCCCGCCGCGCGCGCGCGCCGATCCAGCTGGTGCACATCGCCACCAACTCCGACCTTCTCACCAAAGGCTGTGCGTGGTGGCGGCTGCCGCGATTCCCCGCCCAAGTCGTGGTGACGGCAGGCCCTCTTATCGCCACCGACACGGCGGCGAGCCCGACTGAACTGAGCGCGGAAATCGAAGCGTGGTTTCGCGCTCCCCACTGACCCATGTGCGTTTCCTCCACCTCCCACGTCGTCCTCCTGCCGACCTACAACACCGGCCCGCGTTTGCGCGAGGTCGTGGCCGAGGCGCTGCGCCATTGGCAACCGGTCCTCGTCGTGGTCGACGGCAGCACCGACGGCAGCGAATGGCCCGTGCTGGAAATGGCGAAAAGCGAGCCCGCGCTCACCGTTCTCACCCTGCCGCGCAACTCGGGCAAGGGTGCGGCCGTGCTGGCCGGCGCCCAGACCGCGTTGCGGCGCGGGTTCACCCACGCGCTGGTGATGGACGCGGACGGGCAGCACCCGGCGGGCAGCATCGTGGAATTCATGGCGGCCTCGCTCCGCGACCCGTCCGCGCTCGTCCTGGGCCGACCGATCTTTCCCGCGAACACCCCGGTCGAACGGCTGCACGGCCACAAACTCAGTGTCGGCCTCGTGCATCTCGAAATGCTGGGCGGCGGCGTCGCCGACCCGTTGTTCGGTTTTCGGGTGTATCCGCTCGCTCCGCTCCTCGCCGTGCTCGGGCCTCGCCGCGGCGGCCGGCGCTACGACTTCGACACCGAGGCGGCCGTTCGCCTCAGCTGGGCGGGCGTGCCGCCGTGCAATCTGGCCGCGCCGGTCCGCTACTTTTCGCGCGCCGAGGGCGGCGTGTCCCATTTTCACTATCTGCGCGACAACGTTACCCTCGTATGGATGCACGCGCGGCTCATCGCCGAACTGCTGCTCTGGCGCTGGCCCGCCGTGCTCCGTCACCGCCGCCAGTGGCTCACCGTGGGCCTGACGCTCGCCTTGGTCTTGCTGTGCGCGCCGGTCTTGCGCGCGGCCGAACCCGTTGCCTTGGTCAACCCGGAACACCGGCTGGCGTCCGCGGCACCGGCGTGGAGCGATCTGGTCGAGGCTTTCGCTTGTCATCCCGACACCACCGCCGATTTCACCGAACGCCGTTTCTTTCCCTTCAAGAAAGCGCCCGTCGATCTGTCAGGCGAGGTGCGCGTCTCCGCCATACGCGGCCTGAGCCTGCATTACGCCACGCCCGAAGAGCGCACGGTCATCGTCGATGCGCAGGGCGTGCTCATCCGCACCGCCACCGGGGAAACCGCCCCGCCCGACGACCCGCGCGCCGCCGCCGCGAACGGGGCCTTGCGCCACGTCGTGCGCTTCGATCTGGCGGCGCTGGAGCCGGACTTCGAACTCAATGGCGAGCGCGCGAACGACGACTGGACCCTTGTGCTCGTGCCGCGCACGGAGACGCTGCGCCGCAGTGTCGGCCGCATCACGGTAAGCGGTGTCGCCGCGACGATCCGACATATCGAGATCCGGCGCACGGCGAAACAAGCCATCGAAATCACCATCGCGCCGCCGCGACCGCCGGCGTCGTTCACCGCGGAGGAGCTGAGGATTTTCTTCCGCTGATCCCATGACTTTTCGCCACCGTCAACTCCTGGGCTGGAGCCTGCTCGCTGCCGCGGCGCTCTCGGGCGGCGCCTGGTTGCTGCACCTCGATTATACGCGGAAGATTTCCACCGACGTGCTCGACCTCATCCCCGTCGACGAGCAGGCGCCAGAGCTGACCCTGGTCCGCTCGCTCGCCAGCCAGGCGGAGGCGCGCAGCATGCTGTTCGAGTTGACCGGCCCGGACAAACGGCCCGCCCCGGCGGCCGCAGCAACGCGTTTCACCACCGCGCTGGAGCGCGAGCCAGCCTTTGACCAAATCGTGGCCATGGGCGACCCCGCGGCGCGCGACGCCCTGGGGCGCGAGCTGTTCGCGCAGCGCTTCACCCTGCTGTTTCCGCTCTGGTTGCGCGACCGAACGACCGCCTACAACGCCACCGGTGGCGCACCTGCCGGATTCATTCCGTGGCTGGCCAAGGACGCCGCCACGGCGCTCAATCGTTTTCTCGCCACTCCCGAGGCCCTCGCATTCCAGGAGATGATCCCGGCCGATCCCCTGCTGCTCCTGCCTGGCGCGATCGACCGCTTGAAGGATGGCCTGGGGCTGGTGCCCGCCACGGCAAAGGGAGTCGGTCCCCCTGCCCTCGTCTGGGCGCGATTGTCCTCCTCACCCTTGAGCGAGGCCGGGCAGGCGCCCGCTTTTGCGGCCATCGAACGCGCCGCCGCCAAAGTGCGCGCGGAATTCCCGGGCTTCACCGTCGCCGACACCGGGGTGAACCGTTTCGCCGCCGCCAGCCGGGCGCGCATCGAGCGCGAAGTCACCTGGCTCAACGTGTTCTCACTGGCGGCCGTGCTCGCCGTGGCCTTCACCTTCATCCGCAGCGTGCATCGCGGTCTGCACCTCGTGCCGGTGGTGCTGCTCTCCGTGCTGGGCGCGTGGGTGGCCGTGACGCTGGTGTTCGACCGGCTGCACATCATGGTTTTCGCGGTCGGCTCCCTGCTGACCGGCGTGGCCATCGACTACGGATTCTACCTCTTCATGCAGCCGTCCGCCTCACCCGATGAGGATTATTGGACCAAGGTCCGCCGGCTGGCGAAGCCGCTGCTCGCGAGCTGCCTCACCACCGTGGCCGGTTTCGCGCTGCTGCTGTTTTCCGAACTGCCCTTCATCCGCCAGCTCGGCGTTTTCGTGGGCGCCGGACTGCTCTGCGCGCTCGCGGCGGCGGTCGTCTACTTTTCCACGGTCAAAAATGCTTTTCTCGAGGCCCGGATTTTTCCCGGCGGAGCGGAGCTGCCGGCCGGTGTGCGGCGCAGCTGCCGCTGGCTGCTCATCGCGGCGTGGATCGCCGCTCTGCCGGGACTGGCGATGCTCACGTGGAGGGATGACATCCGTGAGCTCGAAATTCCGTCGCCGGAGCTCACGCGCGAGAACGCGCGGATCAGTGCGCTCTTCGGGGAACAGACCGACGGGACGGTTTATCTCACCTACGGAGCCAGCGTGCAGGAGGCCAGGAACTCGCTGGAGGAACTCGAAACCTGGCTGCACACCGCGGGCGGCGGGCGCACCCACACCGTCGGGCTCGGCGCCGTGGTGCCGACGGTGGAAGCGCACGCCGCGGCCCGGCGCTTCGGCCGGGAGCATCCGGAATTTGCCGCGCAGTTGCGCGCCGCGCTCGACGCAGCCGGTTTCGAGGACAATGAATTCGCCCCCTTTTTCAACGCCTACGCGGCGCAGACCACCGGGACCCGGGAGAACGATCTGACGGATGCCATCGCCGCCCTGCAGGCGAAACTCTCCGGGCCGGTCGGACTGTTGCTGCACACCGGCCAGCCGCTGTGCTGGTTCGTCACCATCGCCCGGGCGGCGCCGGCGCTGGCGCCGCCGGCCGGTTTGCACACCGTGAGCGCGGGCCAGCTCCAATCACTCAACCAGATATTCAGCCGCTACCGGCAGTCCGCGATGTGGCTGAGCCTGACCGGCCTCGCGATTGTCGGCACCGGTGTGCTGGTGACCTATGGCTGGCGCGACGGCGGACGGATTTTTGCCATTCCCTGCGGCGCCTGCCTCGGGCTCTTTGGCTGGTTCGGCTGGCTCGGTCATCCGCTCAACCTGTTTCACCTGCTCGGCGCGTTTCTCGGGGTGTGCCTCACGCACAACTACTCGATCTTCACCGCCACCTCGGCCTACCGCGGCGAACCGGCGCCGGTGTCCGTGCGATTGTCTGCACTGACGACCGCCGCGTCGTTCGGCGTCCTGGCCCTGAGCGGCATCCCCGTGGTGTGCGCCCTCGGCTCGACCGTGGCCCTAATGGTGCTGACCGCGCTCGTGGTGATTGAATTCGAACACCTGGCCGTCCTGGGGAAAAAGCCATGAATCACGCCCTGCTCCAAGCCTGGACAAGAACCCTGCGCCAGCACGGCGGAGACCGCGCAGTGGTGCAGGCGACGGATGGAAAAACGGCGAACTTTCGCGAACTGGATGAGCGTGCGATGGTCTGGCTCGCCGCGCAGGAGAAAAAGTTGAGCCGCAGCGACCACGCTGCGGCGGGCGAACGTTCCGCGGCGGGGTCGCCGCGGCTCCAGCAGGCATCCGGACTCAAGGGCCGCGCCGTCGTGTTTGCCGCACCCAACGGCATCGGCTGGCTGGAAATATTCCTCGGTCTGCTGAAGGCCGGCGCGATTGTCACTCCGCTCGATCCGGGCGAACCGCCGCCGGCACAGCTCCAGTTGGCCCGTGAGCTCCATGCGGGATTCTGGTGGAATGGATCGGAGCTCGTGCCTCTGCCCGGCGCCAAAAGCTATCGCGCCCCGGAAACCTGTCTCATCAAGCTGACCTCGGGCACCACCGGCCAACCGCGGGCGCTCGTGTTCACCGCCGACCAGTTGCTCGCCGACGGGCGACAGGTCACAGCCACCATGGGCATCGCACGCCGCGACCTGAATTACGCGCTGATCCCGCTCGGTCATTCCTACGGGCTCGGCAACCTGACGGTGCCGCTGCTCGCGCAGGGCGTGCCGCTGGTTTGCGGAACCGCGCCGTTGCCCCATGCCATAGCGGCGGACTTCGCGCGGTGGCGGCCGACCGTTTTCCCCGGGGTGCCGGCGATGTGGCGCGCGCTGGCGGCCTCGGACGTGACCCTGCCCGGTTTGCGTCTGGCGATTTCCGCCGGCGCGCCGCTGCCGCCGGAAGTGGCGCGCGATTTCGTCGCGCGGTTCGACCGGCGGTTGCACAGTTTCTACGGTTCGAGCGAGACGGGCGGCATCGCCTACGACCGGACCGGCGCCGCCACCCTCGCCGGCGGAACCGGCCGCGCGATGCGCGACGTGCAATTGGCCAGTATGGGCGGAGCGCGATTGCAGGTCAGCAGTGCCGCGGTGCTGACGCATGGCAACCGGCGCCGGGTCGAAAAGCTTGGCGCCTGGCTCATGCCGGATCGTGCGGTGCTGGATGGCCGCGGCGGAGTGACCCTGTTGGGCCGGCGCGGCACGACCGTGAAGATCGCGGGCCGACGCGTGAACCTCACCGAGGTGGCAGACCGGCTGCGCCGCCTCCCCGGCGTGCGCGACGTCTGGGTGGGCGTCAGTGACGGCACCGAGCCGTTGTTCGGCGCCGCCGTGGCCACCAGACGAACGCCAGCCGAGTTGCGGGCCGATCTGCTCGCCGACACCCCGACATGGAAAATCCCGAAGAAACTGGTGGTGCTCGCCGCCTTGCCGACAACCGCACGAGGAAAAATCGACACCCGCGCGCTGCAGGCGATGGTGTTTTAGGCCGTGCTTTCACCGCGCCCCGTCATCTCGGGATCCGCTGCGGCTGGCGACGTTGTTCCCCAAGTCAGTTGGGTTTCGTTTCCACGCTGTCCACGACGCCACCCGTCAACGCATACTTCATCACATCACCGGAAGCGAGATGCTCGACCGGGCGGACGCGGTCGCGTTTCACGAGATAGAGCTGCCCCGCGACATTGTAGGACTGCGGGACGTAAACGGAGACAAACCCGGCGCCGAGCTTGAAATTGTCCAAGTCCTCGCTGGTGAGAAATCCGAGCATCCATACTTCCTCGGCGAACACGTTGACCAGCACGGCATGGGTAAAACGGCGCCGGTTGCCGACAAAGGCCTCGAAGAAATCGCGCAAGGTGGAATAGATGAAGCTCACCCCGGGAGTCTGCTCGAGCCAGCCGTCCACGTGCTTGAAGATCTGGCGCATGAAAAAATACGAGGCAAACCAGCCGACCAGCACCACGGTGCCCAGCACCAGCACGAAACCGACGCCGGGGTATTTCACGTAGGCACGGAGAAGGCCGTCAACCTTTTCGAACAACCAGACCAGGGTCACAATGGTCAGGCCGATCGGGGCCAGCACGAAAATGCCCTGCCAGAAATGGCGCAGCAGGCGGCGCATGACGAGAGAAGGACGGGGCTTGCCGGTGCTCATGGACGAAGCGGAGGCAGGGGTTCGGGCGGGCGGGTTCGCAGCGACGCCACGCCGAAAAACGAGGCTTCGATCTCGACGCGCAGGGAGGCGCGGCAGATGCCGGCCTGGAGATAGGAAACATGATCGGTATCCTTGAACAGTCGCTCCGCCACCAGGGCGGCGACCAGCGGTTGATCGGCCGCGTGGCGGACATAAACCTTGAAGTGCCGCGCGGAGTCGCCACGCCGGTCGAGGTCCATCCCGAGCCCGCAGGCCTGCGAGACGGCGCACAGGTTTTCCAGGGTGCATTCCAGCTGTTCCTGCGTGCTGTGCCTAGCGATCGTCGCATGGCCGCGGATGGCCGCGGTGCCAGAGATGAACACCGTGGCGTGGTCCGGGCCGGGCACAACCGTCGCGCGGGCGAAACTCGGGGCACGCGGTCCGTAGGCTCCGGGATAATCGTAGGCGGCCACCTGCAGGGGATTCTCGACGTGACGCGGCTGATCGGAGCTCGCGGCGAAGACGACCGTCAGAGCGCCGGGGTGGCAACCGACGGCCGAGGCGGAAGGCAACCGGGCGTTGAACGCCTGGCCGTAGCACTGCTCAAAAGCCAATGACCGGCCGCGGCAAAATAGGCGGTAGTTTTCCAGGCCGCCGGGACCGGTCTCGTTGATTGCGGGAACGTAGTTCCAGATGCGGGCGAGGTGCCGCCCGTCGGTCGCTTGGAGAATAGTTTCGTAGAGCCGGTGAGTCGCGTCCTCCAGCCCGGCGGTCAGCGGCACGGTGGCGGCGCCGAGCAGCCAGTCCCCGGCTTGATAAAGTGAAACATCGCCGCGGCGTCCGGCGGGTGAGGTGGCGCCAAAGAGTGCTTCCACGGCTTCGCCGGCGAGCACCGGAACTCCGGGGACGATCGCTTCGTCCGATCCAAAGGAAATGCGCAGGGCAAGCGGTTCTGTCGTGGTGAGGAGCATGGCCGGATTATTTGGCGGGGATCATTGGGAGCACCGCAGCCGCCTGACGGAGGAGCGTCCGCTTGCGCAAGAGCTGCAGGACCGCGACGACCACCACCAGAAGGCCGGCGGCGGCGAAAGCCAGCCGCCCGTTGCCCTGGGCGATCGCCTCGCCGCCCAACACGAGCGCGACAATGTAGCCGGCCATGACGAGGAGGGAGACAACCAGGTAAGGCAGCAGCGGCACGCGCATCACACCCAGCAAGTAGCTCTGCACCCAGAACGGCGGCCCGGGCGTCAGTCGCACGATCAAGGCCAGTTGCCATGACCCGCCGGCCGGAACCTCCGGCAGATGAAAATCAAACCAGGCCAGCAGCCGGCTCACGACCGGGCGCAGGGCGCGGCTCGCCAGCCAGTAACTCAGCAGCAGATTGGCCATGACGGCGGCCAGCGCCCACCCGATGACCCAACCGGTTCCCAGCGTCGGGCCGAACACCGGACCGGCGGCCAGGGTGAAGGCCAGCATCGGAAACCCCACGGCCGGCAGCAGGGCCATTGCCACGAAGAAGAATAGCGGGCCCGCTTCGCGCAGACCCAGGACCACGGCATCAAGCGCATCCATCAGCCCGGTCCGCATGGCCGCAAACACCAGCACAGCGATCAATGCGATGAGACCGACGGCCAGCGCGAAGTGCTTTTTTTCCCAACGCCGGTGTAATGGTAAAGCGACTGAATCCATGAGTGTCACAGCATACGATCCAGCCAGCGGTAAGTCACATGGTTTGATGTGGAGTGACCACCCCATTGCAGACTGGTGGGCGGACATTCAGGGTGTGTGCCGTCTGCACCGCGATGGGTTCTGTTCCTCCCGCGTGCCGCGCCCCTATGCACCACCCACTCAAGCACGTCCTGCTGGGCTCCATTTTGAGTATCGCCGCTTGCGGCGCCGAACCGGCTCCGGCACGCCCTTGGGCATCGGGCGCGCTGAACATTGAATCGGGCCTGCTCTGGGAAATCGGCACGGGCACGCCGTTCGCCTACCTGCTCGCGCCCACGCAGCTCACGTGGCGCTCCAAGGAATTCTGGGGGCGCGAGCTACCGGGCGGTTCCCGGATCGTGCTCCGCCACCGGCTCACGCTGCTGGCTGATTTGATCCGGAACGGACCGGAGTCCCATTACGTGGGTTTTTCGGGCTCGCCGTCCCTCGAACTATGGAACCGCTCCGGCACCTGGTCGCTGTTCACCGGCGCCGGCGGCGGCTTCGGGGTCACCGATTCGCGTGGAATCAAGGGTGGCTTGGGCCAGGACTTCACGCTGAACTGGTTCATCCGGGGAGGCATCGAGCATGTCATCGCCCGGAATCGCAGCGTGAGCGCGGGCATCATGTATCAGCACATGTCGAACGGCGGCATGACCAAGCCCAACCCAGGCATCGACGCGCTGGGCTTCACGCTCGGCTACGGGTGGACCTACTGAGGCGGAGGTGTGCCGTGTGGTTGCTCATCATCGTCAACCTGACCGGCAAGGTCGCGGCCGTTATCATCGGCTGGACCGCGCCCGTCACCGCCCTGGCGCTTTGGTTCGGGCCGGATCTGTTGCTGGCCTACCATGTGTTTGCACCCCGCGCGCAGGGCTTGGTGCGCCTGCACCGGCGCTTCGCGACAGCCCAGCGCGAAGTGTGGCTGACCATTGACGATGGTCCCGACCCGGAGGACACGCCGCGCATCCTCGAACTGCTGGCGGCCCACGGAGCGCACGCGACGTTTTTTGTGATCGGTGAAAAGGCCGTCCGCCATCCCGAGCTCATCCGCGCGATCAGGGCCGCCGGGCACGAAGTCGCGCACCACACCCACACCCATCCCCTCGTGGCGTTCTGGTGCGCTTCTCCAACCCAAGTGAGAAGGGAAATCGACACAGCGATGGAGGCTTTGCGTCTCGCGGGAGTCACTCCCACCCGGTTTCGTCCGCCTGCCGGAGTCAAGAATCTCTGGCTGGCGTCCGCGCTCCGCGCGCGTGGGCTCAGCTGCACGGGCTGGAGTGCGCGCGGGCTGGAACGCTGGCACACCAGACCCGACGCCGTGGCCGCACGCGTCCTGCGCGGTCTCGCCCCCGGGGCCATTTTGCTGCTGCACGAGGGTCCGGGTGTGCCGGCGTCTATCCGCGTCCATGCCGTCCGCCTCGTGCTCGAGCGGCTGCACGAGCAAGGCTACCAATGCGTCGTGCCGGCCGCTACGCAGCTGACGGGCTAGATGCCGTGGCCGCGGGCGGACAAAAGCGGAGCCAGCGCTGGTGGATCGCAGCCACGGTCGCCCCGAGCACGGCTCCGGCGAGGACGTCGAGGAAGACATGCTGTCGAATGGCGATCGTGGAATACAAAATGCCCACGCACCAGAGCCAGTTGCCCACGCGAAGGCCGCGCCCGGCGCCCATCCGCTGCAGCAAGCGCGCGAACCAGACAGCGGAGAACACGGCAAAGGCAACGTGCAACGAAGGACAGGCGTTGCCCGCGGCATCAGCCGCCTGGAGAAAGTCAAAGGACGGATGTTGCGACCAGTTGACCCCGGACGGCGGCACCGCGGTCGGCCAGAGGAGAAATAGGCCGAGCCCGATGGCACTGAGACCGACCCAAGCGAGGCCGAAGGAGATAAGTTCGCGACGATTAACCAGCAGCGCGGGGGCCAGCGACACATAAAACCACAGCGACAAATAGAGCGGCAGGGCCCAAGGCTGGAAACCGATGAGTCGATCGACCGCGGTGAGCGGCATGACGGTGACCGGATAGAGCGGATGCCGGAGCAGCCAGAAATAGAGGACAAAGAAGACCATCATTCCGACGACCGTGCCGAGCATCTTGGCCGGCCACCACGGGAGCATCCGGGCAAAAACCTGGCGGAGAATGGAACGTTCTTTCAAAATGGACTGTGATTCCGGGCGCAGCGACGTTTTCGCTACGCGCCGCGTTAATAATGACAGAGGATCGGTTCCTCGACTGAGAACCCCGAGAGAAAGTGGGTGAACTCCCCCGCAGCCGGAAGATGAGATTTCATTTGCCGGACCACCCGAGGGCGACGTCAGCGCCGGACGCTCGTGTCCGGGACGACCCGCGCGCGGGCTTTGATCACGGTGCTGATGGCGCCATAGGCGAGCGGGCCCCAGCGCACGAGCGAGCCCAGGAGCCCGCGACGGGGAGAGATGGCCCGCGCTGCCAACAACCCCAGCGGCACGGCCGCCAGCCGGGTGAACGGCGAGAGCTGCCGCCAGAAAGCCAGTGCCCGGTCCAGCCACGCCACGGGCCGCGCGAGCCGGGCCGCGAGTCCGGCGGTCTCCGCCCGCCGGAGGGCGATGCGGTGGCGAAGGCCGGCCTTGTGCGCAGCGAGCCGGCTCAGTTCTCGGTCCGAATACATGAGCGGTCCTCTCCGAGTTCCTGCAGTGTGGCCGCAAACGGTTTGGGCTGGCGGGCGAGAAACCGGCGGAATGCCATCACGATAACGAGCAGGGCCGCGGCATAAAAAACCGCCAGCCCCCCGAGGACCGCGAGACGCGCACTTTCCCAGAACAGATAAACAAGGGTGAGGCTGGCGAAGGTGACCGCCATCATGCCCGTGAAAATGCCCGCGCTGATCCAGAGGAAGATCCGGATCAGGCGGAATTTCTCCTCCTGCAGCTCGACCGAGAAGAGTTCGAGCCGGTCCGAGACGGTCGCGAGCAGGACATCGCCCAGCGCCCGGAAGGAGGCGAGGAACCCCGTGGGAACGGGTGTGCCTGTGTCCATGGCCGGAACGCTTACTTGCTGCGGCGGCCGAGCAGGATGCCGACGAGCAGGCCGACGCCGGCCGCGATCGCGATCGACTGGTAGGGATTCTCGCGGATGGTCGCGTCGGTGTATTTGGCACCGGCGATGACCTTCTTGCGGGCGCCGGCGTAGACATCGGCGAAGCGTTCCTGCGCGTCCGTGAAGCGTGAGCGCAGGGCGTCGACGGCATCGGCGGTGTGCTCGGAGACGCTGTCCGACATCATGGCCTGGGCCTCGGCGACGAGGGCCTGCATTTCGGCGAACAGTTCTTTGGGCGTATGGGCGGTATCTTTGTTGTTTTTCATGGTAAGAATAAAGGGAGCGGGGGCTCTAGGCGCGACGGCCGCGCAACAGCGAGGCAACGAAGAGCACGAGAAAGAGAATGAAGCAGACCCGGGCGATCAGCGCGGCCGTGCCGGCCAGGGCGCCGAATCCGAGAGCCGCCGCGAGCACGGCGATGAGGAAGAATACGATCGTGTAGTAGAGCATGGGCGGAGGCGGTCAGGAGGCTTTGGCGCCACGCAGCAGCCCGGCCGCACCGACGCCGGTGGCGACAATGCCGCCCAGCAGAAACCAGATGGTCCGGTCGGTCGGATTACCGGTGAACAGACGGGAGAAGCTGGAGCCGACCGAATCGGATTCGTTCAGCCCGTAGATAATGAGAATGATGCCGCCGATGAGCAGCGCGAGGGAGATGAGGCGATTCATGATTTTAGTCCGTGGTTGGAAAATCGGCAGGAGACATCCGTCAGGACTGCGCGTGCCGCGCGACGTGATGCTGCTGGTGGTTCGCGGTGCCCGCCACGTGCGTCGGCACCAAGGGGCGGCGCGCGGCCTCAACCGCGCCGGGCAGGCCGGCCGCGGCGCGCAGGCGCAAGGGCTTCAGGATGCCCATGGCAGGGCGGACGCAGACGGAGAGTCTCTTGAATTGGGATGACATGAGCGGCGCGGGAATATTTTCCCGGAGATTTTCGGAGGTGGAGAAAAACGGTGCGCGACTGCCTAGGGGCAGCCGCGCCGTTGGGATGGGATGGTTCTTGGTTCAGCTCTTGACGGTCATCTTGTTCGTGACGGAATTCACGCCGCGGACATCCGAGGCGAGTTTCGTGACGAGGGACCTCTCGGCGTCGGAAGCGGCCTCGCCGGTGACGACGACCACGCCGTCGTTGGTGGTGATCTTGGTCTTGAGGGCGCTGGTCGATTTGTGCGAGAGCAGGGCATATTTGACCTGGCTGGTGATGGAGGCGTCGTCGATCTTCTCGCCGATCTTCTCACCCATGGTGGGCTTGTCGGTCACGACGATCTCGTTCCGCACCGTCTTCACCCCGTCGATGTCCTTGGCGTAAGCCTCGGTCAGTTCCTTTTGGGCGGCGTTGGCGGCGAATCCGGTCAGGATGACGTTGCCGTCCTTGACCGCGACCTTCGTGCTGGTCGCGCTGACGTTGGCCTTCACGAGCAGGCGGCTACGAATCTTGATGGCCATCCAATCGTCGGACTTCTCGGGGAAGGCCGGCTCGACCTTGATCTCGTTGCGGACGCTGAGCACGCCGGGAAGATTTTCCACGGTGTCGACAGCGAGAGCCCGGTCGTCCTTGTCCTGGACGGTGCCGGAGAGGGTGACGATGCCGTCCTGGACCTTCACCTTCACGTGATCCTCAAGGACCGTGCGGTAGTTGTAGGAAGCCTTGGCGGCTTCTTCGATTTTGCTATCGGTGGTGGGAGAAGCAAGCAGGGCGAGTGGGCCGGCGATACTGGCAAATAAGACTGTTAATTTTTTGATTTTCATAGGCTGAGTGGGAGAGATTACGCGCTCCGGATGGCCGCCGATATGGGGCCTTGTCCTACCCCGGCGGATTGACACCGCGGAAAAGAAAATTGCCGGCGGGGCGGAATACCGCGCGCCGCCGGCAAGAGCAGAACGGTCTGCGCAGCAGGCTCAGAACCGGACCGCGACGCCCACACGCCAATCGCTGAGCGACTTCGTGATCCCGGCGGACTGCGCGGTGAACTCGGTGTAGAGCAGCGCGCGCGGGTTGAGCATCACATCCAGCCCGGCGCCGAGCAGCGCGCTGTCGCGCTGGGGACCGCGGGTGGTCACGGCGTAACCGACGTTGTCCATGGCCGCGCGCATCGTGCGGGCGCCATTGGAGAACTCGCTAAGCCAGGCGGCGCGGACGTGTGGCAGCACCGTCACCGTGCCGAACTGCCAATTCAGCTGGGCCTCGAGCCCGGCCTGCGTGCGCAGGGAACGGGCGGACTGGTTGCCGAGCCGGTTGTTGAACGCGCCGGCACCGGTCTCGGTGAAACCATTCGCGCGCCAGCCGCTCACCAACACCCCGGCAAAGGGCGAAACCGTCAGGTCACCCCGGGTGAAATTCCGTCCAACAGAGAGATCGGCGAGCCAGTGGTGGCCATTGGTGCTCGAGTTGGCGACGACGGAGGTGCCGGGGAACACCACGGGCCGGGTGGAATTGTATTTTTCCCAGCCATAGGCAAACACGCCGTGGGCAAACCACGCGCCATGTTTCCAAGCAGCGCGAACGCCGAGCATCTTGTCCTTCACGCTGGTGCGGCTGCCGGGGCGACCCAGCCCGGAGACGGTCTCGCCATAGCTGAAGAAGCCACCGGTGGTTGAGGTGGCGTCGACGACATGGTCGACCCCGACCAGGCCGGCCGTGCTGGTGAAAATGCTCGAGCCGACATCCAGATCGCCCCGGACACGGACGCGGCGCTGGCTGGCGTCGAAGTAATAGTTGTCATGGCCGGGCGTCGCGCCGTCGTCGCGGGCGAGCCGGTCGGTGAGCGCGGTGCCGTGGGCGAAGGCGATGTCGGACCAGACCTCATAGCCTTGCGGCGAGAGGGCGTTGAACGCCGCCGGCAATTGGCCGAGGTTGGGCACCGCGACGATCGCCGCGTTGAGCGGCAGGCTGGCCTGGGCGGCGGCCGCGACGGCCTGCTGGTTGGGCGTGAGGGCGAAGTTGCCAAACGGCACCTGATAGATCGCGAAGGACACGCTGTTCGCCGCGTAGGTCACGAGGGCCAGGTTGGTGGGCACGTTGACGACCGCGGCGGAGCCGGTGACGGTGCCGAAGGTGCCGCTCACGCCGCCGGCGGCGGTGAGCACGGTGAAGGAGTGGCCGACCGGGTTGAAGCCGTTGAGCAGGTCGATCTGCAACGTGCCTGCGAGCGTGGCCTTGCCGGTGACCGCGAGCTCGTCAAACGATGCGCCCGAGGCGATCTGGATGATGAGGGTGCCGGTGGCAGACTGGGTATAGTTGCCCGTGACGGAGATCTTGCCCGGGGAATAGCCCGGGCTGACCGTGCCGTTGTTGACGAGATTGCCGCTGACGGTGCCGGTGCCGCCGAGCAACGCGCCGGAGGCGACGGTCGTCGAGCCGATGCCGCCGTTGAAATAAAGCGCGCCGGCCTGGAGGTCGAACACCGCGGCGGTGAGCCGGGTCAGGGTGAGCGCGCCGGTGCCTTTCTTCTGGACCGTGCCGCCGCCTGTGAGCTGTCCCGAGAAATTGCCGTTGGACGTCTGGTCGAAAACCAGCGTGCCGCCGCTCGCGACGCTGACGTTCTGGCCCGCGGGCAACGTAGAGCTGCTGGCGACGAGCGACCCGCCATTCACGGCGGTGCCGCCCGTGTAGGTGTTGCTGCCGCTGACGGTGAGCGCGCCGGTGCCGATCTTCGTGACCGAGCCGGAGCCGGAGATGACGCCGCCAAATGTGCCGGCAGTCGCCTGATTGATGATCAGATCCCCGCCGTTGATGAGTGCAACGGGCTGGTTCGCCGGCAGGTTCGCGCTGCCGGCAATGAGCGCGCCGCCGTCAACGGTGGTGCCGCCCGTGTAGGTGTTGACGCCGTTCAGCGTCACCGTGGCAGCCGTGGCCCGCAGCGAGGCCGGGGCCGATCCGTTCGCGATGGCGCCGTCCAGGATGACTAGGGTGGTGTAGAACGGTGTGCCGGGCGTGAGGATCAGTTGGGAAGGTCCCCGGGCATAGGCGCCGGTGGAGCTGAGCAGCACCGAACCGGACGAGCCGAGGGCGGCACCGGGAACCACGGTGCCGGTGGGTGTCACGGTGCCGGTGGGCGTCACGATGCCACCAGGAACTGCGATGGCTCCGGCAACGGGCACGCTGGCAGGCACGGCCTCGCCGCTGGCATTGTAAGTCAGGCCGCCAGCCAGGTCGCCGCCCGCCGGGCCGCCATGGGAATTGACGGCATTGTTGTCGAGTGAAATGCCGGCCAGCGCGAGGGCCCGGGCGCCGCCACTGGTGACGCCGCCAAAGGTGATGCTGGTGCCGGCGAGATAGTTGCCCGCGATCTGATTGTTGGCGCCGACCGTGATGGCACTGCCGGCGTTCCAAAAGACGCCGACATCACTGCCGCCGTTGGAGCCCAGATTGACGAACTTGACCGACGAGTTGATGGCGGTGGTCAGCGAGGTGCCGATCTGGAAAACCCAGGCGACGTTGTTCTGTCCCTGCGCATCGAGCGTCAGGGCGCCGCTCAAGTCCGCCGCGCCGTTGAACGTGTAGACACCCGGGGCCAGCGTCGTGCCGCCCAGGTTCACATTGCTCATGTTCACGTTGGACGGCATGCGGGCCAAGGCATTCGAGGCGGTGATGAGGTCCAACCGCGCCTGGGCGGTGACCGCGCCGGTGGCGATGATGGCTCCCCCACCCGTGACCACGGCCGGTGGGAAGCCGGTGATCCCCGTGGTGGCCCCCGGGGAAAGACCGACGTTGCCGGTGACGATGTTCGTGCCGGTCGCCCCGGTGCTGGTGATGGCCGTGCCCCCGAGCAGCGCGAAGTTACCCGCCGTGAGGAGGATTGACTGGGCGAGCCCGGCGGCCGGGACACAAATCATTGCGGCAAGCGCCACAACAGGCAATGGAATCAGGTGTTTGATGTTCATGTGGTGTAGTTTTTCTGAATACGTTGAGTGTGTGGCATTCCATCAGCGGATGCGGGACCGCGACGCGGGGGCCAACAGCAGCCGGGCCACGCCGATCAGGACGAGCAGGGCGAGGAACCAAGGATCGATCGCACCGCCACCGCCGCCACCGCTAGCCGGGGGCTGGGTGATCGGAGTGATCGGGGCAACGGGCGGCGGCGCGGCCGGATCGGCCGCAGGCGCGACCGACATCGACAGCGTGCTCACCACATCGGTCGGCGAAATCAGCCGGATGGTGGAATTGCCCGTGTCCGCGACATAGACGCTGCCCGCGTTGACGGCCAAGCCGTGCGGCGAGTTGAACTGAGCGCTGCTGCCCGGACCATTGTTCAGACCCGCGATGCCCGGCATGCCGGCCAGGGTGACGACGGCCCCGCCCGGCGTGACCGCCCGGATAGTGTCATTGCCGGTGTCCGCAACATAAACATTGCCCGTCGCGTCGACGGCCAGGCCATACGGCTGGTTGAACCGCGCGGCCGAGCCCAATCCGTCGGTGAAACCGGTAGTGCCCGGCTGTCCGGCCAACGTGGTGACGACACCCGCCGACGTGATCTTGCGGATCGCTGCATTGCCGGTGTCCGCAACATAAACATTGCCCGCGGCGTCAACCGTCACGCCATGCGGAGCGTTGAATCGCGCGGCGGCACCCGTGCCGTCCGCCGTGCCGGTGTTCCCCGCGGAACCGGCCAGCGTGCTGACAGTGCCGCTGGAGGTGATCTTGCGGATCGTGGCATTGCTGGTGTCGGCGACATAGAGGTTGCCGGACGCATCCGCCACGATGCCGGTGGGAGAACCGAACGAGGCGGCGCTGCCGACCGCGTCCGCGCTGCCACGAACATTCGCGGTGCCAGCCATCGTAGTGACGACACCCGCCGGCGTGATCTTGCGGATCGTGGCGTTGCCGGTGTCGGTGACATAGAGATTGCCCGCGGCGTCAACCGTCACGCCGTCGGGATGGTTGAAGCGCGCCGCGCTGCCGGTCCCGTCCTGGGAACCGGTCTCGCCAGCCATACCGGCCAGCGTGCTCACCACGCCGGCGGGCGTGATCTTGCGGATCGTGTTGCCGAGCGTGTCGGCCACATACAGGTTGCCCGAGCCGTCCCGCACGATGGTGGCGGGATACTGGAACAGATAATCTGTGCCGTCCGTCACGGTGAACAGCACGGCGTTGCTCGTCGTGAAGTCCGTGGCATTGCGAACCACGCAGCGGTATTGGTCGCCCGACATCGCGGGAGTCGGCGAGCTGACCGTGAGGGTGGCGGTCGTCACTCCGTGAAAGCTGCCGCCCTCATACAAGTTGACCCAGGCGGTCATGCCGGTCGGCAGGCGCTGCCAGAGGAAAGTTTCCCCGGGGTCGCGTTCCCCGCCGCCTGCCACCGTGAAGTCCGCGCTTTGCCCGGCCGTTACCGTCTGGTTGACCGGCTGGCGCGTGATCACCGGCGCCACGAGCGCGGCGGTGATGGTGATCGTGAACGTGGCGTTGCCGGTGCCGGTGGCGTTCGTGGCACCGAGCTGCACGGAAGTCGTGCCCGCGGCCGTGGGCGTTCCGGTGATGGCACCGGTCGCAGCGTTGAACACCAGGCCCGCGGGCAGCGGGCTAGCCGCATAGCTGGTCGGCGAGCCCGTGGCCGTGATCGTGAAGCTGAACGCCGTGCCAACGACGCCGGCGGCGGAGAGCGGACTGCTGGTGATGCCGGGGGCGCCGGCGGCGGGCGAGATGGTGACCACCAGCGTGGCGTTGCCGGTGCCAAAGGAATTGGTCGCGCCGAGCACCACGGAAGTGGTGCCGGAGGTCGTGGGCGTGCCGGTGATGGCGCCGGTCGTGGCGTTGCGCACGAGGCCGGCCGGGAGAGGAATGGCCGCATAACTGATGGGCGAGCCCGTGGCCGTGATCGTGAAGCTGAACGGCGTGCCGACCGTGCCCGCCGCCGTGAGCGGACTGTTCGTGATGACCGGCGCGGTGCTAACAGCGGCGATCGTGATCACCAGCGTGGCGTTGCCGGTGCCGGTGCCGTTCGTGGCCCCGAGCGTCACGGAAGTGGAACCTGCGGCGGTGGGCGCGCCGGTGATGGCACCGGTCGTGGTGTTGATCGTGAGGCCGGCCGGCAGCGACGTGGCGCTGTAGCTCGTCGGCGAGCCGGTGGCCGTGATCGTGAAGCTGAACGCGGTGCCGACGGTGCCTGCGGCGGTGAGCGGACTGTTCGTGATGACCGGGGCGACACCGGCGGCGGCGACCGTGACCACCAGTGTGGCGTTACCGGTGCCGATGGCGTTGGTGGCGCCGAGCAGCACGTTGGTCGTGGCGGCGGCCGTGGGCGTGCCGGTGATGACACCGGTCGTGGTGTTGATCGTCAGACCGGCCGGCAGCGGCGTGCCGCTGTAGCTCGTCGGGGTGCCCGAGGCGGTGATCGTGAAGCTGAACGGCGTGCCAACCGTGCCCGCCGCGGTGAGTGGACTGTTCGTGATGATCGGTGCGATGCCGGCGGCGGCGACCGTGACCACCAGCGTGGCGTTACCGGTGCCGATGGCATTCGTGGCGCCGAGCAGCACGTTGGTCGTGGCGACGGCCGTGGGCGTGCCGGTGATGACACCGGTCGTGGTGTTGATCGTCAGGCCGGCCGGCAGCGGCGTGCCGCTGTAGCTCGTGGGCGTGCCCGAGGCGGTGATCGTGAAGCTGAACGGCGTGCCGACCGTGCCCGCCGCGGTGAGCGGACTGTTCGTGATGATCGGCGCGACGCCGGCGGCGGCGACCGTGATCACCAGCGTGGCGTTGCCCGTGCCGGTGGCGTTCGTGGCGCCGAGCAGCACGTTGGTCGTGGCGGCAACCGAGGGCGTGCCGGTGATGGCACCGGTCGCCGTGTTGATTGTGACGCCGGCGGGCAGCGGGCTGGCGCTATAGCTCGTCGGCGTGTTCGAGGCGGTGATCGTGAAACTGAACGGCGTGCCGACCGTGCCCGCCGCGGTGAGCGGACTGTTCGTGATGACCGGAGCGGCGGTGGTCACCGTGAGGGTGACCGGGGCGCTGTAAATCGTGCCCGAGGCATTCGTGACCGCGACATCATAGGTCGCCGCGTCGGCGGACTGGGCATTCGTGAGCGAAAGCGTGGCCGTGGTGGCGGACGCATTCCCCGAGATGTTGGCCCCGGCCTTGCGCCATTGATAACTCAGCGCGGTGGTGCCGCTGGCGACCACCGTGAAATTGGCCGTGGTCCCGGTGACCACACTTTGCGAAGTCGGCTGCGTCGTGATGGCCAGCGTGGCAACGCCGGTGATCGTGAAGCTCTGCCGCAGCATGTTGTATTCCTTGGAAACGGAACCGGCCTGGGTCGCCTGCAAGGTGATGAGGCCGGGCGCGGTGGGCGTGACGGTGAAGACGCCGCCCACCGGGGCGCTGATCGAAGCCGCGCCGACCGAGCCGGGCACGACGGTGAGCGCGATGGCCAGGGCGGAGCTGGCGGTCGGATTGACCGTGAAGGGACCCGTGGCGATCGCCCGGTCATCGATGGCGGCAAAGCTGACCGACTGCCACGTCGGGTTGATCGTGCCGGTCGAGTAGAATTGGCCACTGCCGAACCCGACATCACCCGGCACGTAGGTCAGCGTATTGTAGACGCTGCCGAGGTTCGCCATGTCCGAGGCTTTTCCGGAAATCGGATTCAGGGTCCCGAAAATCGTGTAGCCGGTAATGGGATCGAGGCGGAGAAAATACATCTGATTCGTTGCGTAACGCGTCGTGACCGCAGTGGTGGTATAAGCCAGTGCGGTCTGGCCAGAGAGACCGAGATCGAACAAATCGGCCGGGGCGCTGGCCAAGGCCGGGGCAAGCGAACCGAACTTGATGTGCTGGTTGCTCGGGTCGGTGCGAAAATAGTAGAAGAGGTTGGCGCCGGGCCCCAGATCTAAGGCCGAGAACGTCAGGCCAAAGTAGCCGGTCCCCGTTCCACCCGGTCCGGACATCGGCTTCGCATCGAGGACGGCTGAAGCGGTGGCGGAGCTGGTCTTGATGACCGTCAGCCAGTCACCCGCCGTGGTGTGATGGATGGTATACATCCGGACGGAACCATACGTCGTCCCCAAGTCCGGATCAGCCGACGTCAGGCCCGAGTAGGTGGAATTCGCCTGGATGTTCGTGAGCTTGACGCTGATGTCCTGATGGTCGGTCCCAAACCCGGAGCCCGGGACATAATAGGTGAAGCCGGTGATATCTCCGCTGGGCAGGGCCGAGCCCTTGAGCGAATAAAACTGGCTGGCGGCGCCACCCGTCAGGCCCATGTCCTGCGCCATGAAGTGGAATCCGCTCAGGCTGGGACGGATGGCCCAATTCGGGGAGAGGGTCACGACTTCCGATCCGGTGTTGATCGAGAGTGAGACCATGTTGTCGGAGTCGACGGCCCGAACGTTGACGCCGGCAAAAATCGAGAAGGCCGCGAGCGCCGAGGATACCAACATTTTGTAGTTTTTCATTTTGATGCGAAGTTTGGAGCCGGCTGAGCGCGAATGTGGCACACATGGCTTTGACTAAGTCGTCAGAATAGCCCCCGCGGTCCCGGACCGATATGGGGTGATACGAGCGGAGGGGTATACACCTACCACGCCGCCACCATCGCACACCGCGAGGCCGACACGAACCTCGCCGCGGTGATTTGTCGCGGGCCGGTGCTAACGCTGGCGAGCCGTGGAAACTGTCTTCAGCAAGTCGTCACTGATCTGCTTCGCCGGTCTTTGCTGCCAGCCGTCCGCTCCCGCTGCGATCGGTCGCGTGACATATTCCGCGCGCCTTGCCTTCAATTGGGCTGCGGTGACGTGCGTTTCGCGGTCGCGTGCCGCGATCATGGCGGAATCGGCCTGTCCATCGGCCGTGAATCCCATCATCAGTTTCGGCAGGCCGAGCGGCAGGGTGTCGCCGCGATCCACCTGCCAGAGGTGCCAGGTTTTTCCGTAGGTGCTGACGAACGCCCGCATCAGCTCCTCCTCCGCACCGGCGGAAAGTTCGGGAGCGGTGAGCAAACCGGACATGACTTCGTAGCGGTGGCTGTGCCACAGCGGCTTTTCCTCCGCGGGCAGCTGGGTGAACAGGGCTTCGCTGATGACGTATTCGATTCCGATCAGCCGGGCACCGGGCTGATCGGAATCGTAGATGACGCATTGAAAGAGGTCCGGGTTGAGATGCGAACAGTAGTGCTCGACGCGCAGCGAGCGCTTGAGGTCGCCGCTGTAGAAATGGAAGCCGCAGAGATGCGTGTGGATCTCGCGGATGGGACCTAGCACTGCTTGTCCCTCGACGACCGGGGCGCAGACTTCCGAATCCGTGGGTGGTGTTTGGGCTGCCAGCGGGAGCGCGAGCAAAGCCGTGCTCATCGTCCGCAGCAGGGTTTTTAGGACAAGGGTTGGATTCATGGTTGTTTTCCGGGAGGAATTCGCCGCGACGACACCGGGCGCAACGTCATGACCGCAGCCGGAGCCAGGGGTTCGGGTTCAATCCGGAAACACGAACACCGTGAACACCCCATAGCCGGCGACGGAGCACATCCTACAATGCGGCATGGATCGCATTCCGTTTCCCTCCCGCGCCCTGTTCGCCCTCGCCGCCTTGTGGCTCAGCGCCGGTGTCTTAACCCACGCCCAGCCGACGTCCGATCCGGTCGCACCAGCTTCGAGCTACATGCCCGTCAACAGCGAGGAACCGTTCGACGCCGTCCAGCGACGCATGGTGTCGGCGAAGCCCGGTATCATGCAAGCGCATCAGACCTTCCTGGCAGAACGCTACGACCTGGCCAACCGGCCGGCTGCCGGCGTCACGATGACGCGCGGCAAGCCCGTGCAAGCCGGCGCCCGGGCGCGGCTCCTGCCCGGCGTCACCTGGGAGATGCTTGCGGCGCTGACGCCCGACGAAATCCGGGCGCGCGACATTTTCCCCGCGGGATTCCGCCCCCTGCCCCACCCGAACCATCCCGAGGGCGGCATGGTCTTCCCCCTGTTTGTCATCGATGAACTGAAGCGGCAGGAACAGCGCGACCTGACGCGGTTCGACCTCGATTTCGACCTGCCGGATCATTTCCTGCCGGAATTTCCCGCCGCGATATTCCTGACGACGCGCCCCGATCTCGGTGATGTCTCCCAGGGCAAGGTGGTGACGCTCGACAACTATTTCGCGCTGTTCAACGGCATCCTTAACCCCAAGCAGCTCGAGGGCCTGCGGCTTCTGCTCACGCCTTTCCCGCAGCAACAGTTCAACGCCACAGACGATCGCCGCTCCGCGCGTCCGAGCCGGGGCGTCGCCTGCTTCGACTGCCACAGCAACGGCCACACCGACGCGGCCACGCATCTCGCGGGCGATGCCCGGCCGCAGTCGTTCCGGCACCGGATCGACACGCCGAGCCTGCGCGGGGTGAACATCCAGCAGACCTTCGGCTCACAGCGGGCGATGAAGAGCATCGAGGACTTCACGGAATTCGAGCAGCGCGGCGCCTACTTCGACGGGGATCCGGTGATCGCAGCCAAGAAAGGCGTCAACGTCCTAGACCGGGGCAGTCAGGTGCACGCGATGGCGGAGATGCAGGAGCTGTTCGACTTTCCGCCAGCCCCGAAATTGAACGTGCTCGGCCGGCTCGACCCCGCGAAGGCCACGGCGCCGGAGTTGCACGGACAAGCGGTCTTTTTTGGCAAGGGGCAGTGCGCGGTGTGTCATGCCCCGCCCTACTACACCGACAATTCGATGCACAATCTGCAGACCGGGCGTTTCTTCACGCCGCAAATGGTCCGCGGCGCCATGATGACGGCCGACGGGCCGATCAAGACTTTCCCCCTGCGCGGTCTCAAGGACTCGCCACCTTACCTGCACGACGGACGGCTGCTCACGCTCGCCGACACCGTCGAGTTCTTCAACCTGATCCTGGGGACACAACTCACCGCCGAGGAGAAATCGGACCTCGAGGCGTTTCTGCGGGTATTGTGAAGCGGTCCGCCCGGCGGATGCTGCCGGGAAATCCCGGCAGGATGGGAAAGCTATGATGTCAACACCCCCTGTCGCTGTCCCGTGCCGCCGGATATAATCGCACCAATCCGGACTCAATCGTCTGGCCCCATAATGACGATCTCACCAGCCCAGCGCCTCACGGCACAAGAAAAACCAAGGACCCGAGCCAGCCTCGTCGCTCTGGGCATCGCCATGCTGACAGTGGCCAGCGGCCTGACGGCTGCGGAGGAAACTGTGCCCGCGCCGAATGTCGGGACCGGCCTTTACCCAGCCACCCATCAAAATCCGCTTGGCGACGACGAGTTGGTCCTTGAGGAGGTTTTTCACAGTCACCTGCCCACGACGTTGATAAAATACGGATTGCGGCTCTCCATCCATCCGCATCTCGGCGACTGGCAAAACAAGGACCGCATGCGCCTGACCACCAGCCTGCGCTATGGTCTCACCGAAAACTGCGAGATCAGCGTGGGCAGCAACCTGTATTTCAGTCACGGACACGGCGACATCCGGGCATTCGATGACTACGGGGCGGCCAACCTCCGGCTCGGCACCAAACTCAATCTCGGACAGCCTCTCTTCTCCGGCTGGGAAACCGCCGTCGGCATCGACTACGAGTTTCCCACCGACCATCCCGCCCCGGAACTGACCGACGGGCTGCGCCATCTCCGCCCCTACATCACCTTCTCGCATCGGCTCAAGTCGCGCCCGAATTTGCGGATATTCCTGGGCTTTCATGGCGATAACATCTCCCGCACCTCCCTGCCGGGTGAATTCGGCAAGAATGCGTTTCGGGAGAGCTCGGCCGGGATCACCGGCGGCTGGGTGATCGATCGCGGCAACCTGCATTATACCTTTGAGGCGTCGTTCGACAGCACGCGGTTGTTCAGCCGCACCGAGGAGGACATCTACACGATCCGCCCGGGCGTGCTTTGGGAAATACCCACGCGCCGCGATCACCAGGTCCGGAGCAACTGGGTGGTCGGCTTCGCGGTGAGCGACACCTTCGGACCGGGTGGCAACAGCGTCGGCGCTTCGTTCAAGCTCCGCTACAGCAGTGATCTCAAGCAACGATTTCACCGCGCTCCGATTGCCCCCGCGCCGTGATGGTCCGGTTGCAGCCCAACGAGGAAGTTCTCCGGGCGGTATGCGTGTCATCATATCCAACGGCCGGCGGACTTTCCTTGACGCGCCTTGCGGCAACAGGCCGCGTCCGCCCCGGAGGCATCCGCCCCAATCCTCGCCGTCGCTCAGAACGGAAATCCGATCGATAGCAGCAGGGTGCCGCCGGGGTCGAGCGGGCGGGGGTTGAGGTTACGGCCGTATTCCACACGCACCGGGCCGATGATGGTCTGGTAGCGCACGCCGAGCCCGGCCGAATAGAGTCTCTCCCCGAACGGATAGTCCTCCAGCCGCGCGGCGGTGCCCAGGGCGTCGACAAACGCCACCACCGACCAATGCGGCGTGAGCGCCTGTTCCAGTTCGACCGTGGCCTGCACGTAGGACTTGGCGCCGAGAAACTGCCCGTTCGCGGCCCGGGGCGCCGCCTCGCCCTTGCTGTAGCCGCGGATGGAATCCTCGCCGCCCGGAAAAAAGCGCACGCTGACCGGCAAGCCCGAATCATCCGCGGCACCCAGCGTGGTCACCACCCCGTGCGACAACCCGAGGTGGATCCAGCGTCCCCCACCCCAACCCGTGTGATAGGAGCTGGCGAGGACGACGTGCTGGTAGATCGTCTCGCTGCCGAGCGTGCGGTCGGCCAGCTCGGCCCGGAGCGAGACGCGGTAGCCCTGACGCGGGCGCAACGCGTTGTCGCGGCGGTCGCGCACCAGGCCGACATTGAAACTCCCCACGTTGAGCTGGTTCTGGTCCGTGGCACTCGTGGCGAGGACATTGTCGGTGTCCCGCACGTGCTTGAAGGTGTAGCCGGTCGTCAGCGCGAATCCGAGCCGGCGCTCGGGCCAGAGCACGGTGACGTTGGCGCCGTATTCATCGTGCACAAAGGACAGCTCCTGCCGGTTGAGCCCGAACACGCCGGCGCTGCCGTTGAGGGGGGTGCCGAAAAGTTCCGGCACGGCATAAGTGTAGTCGCCCTGCGAACTCTTCATGGACTCGGCGAGCCGGAGGACGCCGGTGTGCGCGCGCCCGAGGAGATTGGCGTGCCGCCACTCAATGCCACCGCGCAGTTGCTCGTAGCTGCCGTAGCCGGCGAGCAGGCTGACCTCCTGCCGCCGGCCTTCGGTGATGGCATACACCACGTCGCGCGTGCCATCGCCCACCGGTTCATAGCGCAGGTCCACGGCCCGGAATACGCCCAGCTGCGAAAGCCGCGCCTGGCTGTCGTTAAAGACAACCGGATCCAACAAATCGCCCGGCGTGCTCCGGACGAAGCGGCGCAGCGTGGTCGCGCGCGTGAAACGGTTGCCCGTGAAACGCACGGCACCCACGCGCACTTCCGGGCCGGGCCTCACGCGGGCCAGCACGGTCACCGCCTTGGTGCCATCGGGCCGGTCGGCCGGTTGCGGGGTGAGCGCGACGGTCACATCCGGGTGCCCGCGGGCATAATACCAGCGGCGGATGGCCGTGGCGGTGTCCTGCCGCCAGAGCGAGTTCCAAGGCCGGCCGAAACGGTCGGCGCTGATTTCGTCCGGCGGGGCGGTGCCGTCGGCGATGGCAAATTGCAAACGGTCGACCAGCCAGCGCCGACCTTCCTGCACCGCCACCTTGACGTTGACCCGGCCCGTGGCCGGATCCGTCCGCACCTCGGGCGCGGTTACCGCCGCTTCGGCGTAGCCCTGCTGGCGCAGCGCCTCTTCCAGATTGCCGAGCGAATTTTGCAGACGGCCGGGCGAGTAGATCCGCTCGCTGGCGATCGGCAGGAGCAGATCTTCGCCGACAAAGAACGCCCGCGCCTTCTTGGGTGTCAACGTGGTCAACCCGGAGAACGAGATATCCTGCAGCGTGAACCGCGGCCCGCGCACCAGATGCAGCGTCACCGCCGTGGCCGCCAGAGGACGGGGCAACGCCGGGTCCAGCCGGGCATCGAGCGGGTATTGCACCTGGCGGCCGTCCGCCAGAGTCGCCTCGACGGTGAGCGTGGCCAAAAGATAGCCGTCGTCATTCAACGCGGAAAGCAGCACGAGAGCGCGGTCCTCGATCGAGCTGGCGTCCAGCGTCGGCCCGGACTTCTCCCCGAACAGCAGGTGCAGGCGCTGTCCGGCCGCCCGGTTGCCGAACCAATTGAGGCCGCTCACTTGCAGTTCGGCGCCGGCCAGCGACGTCGCGCCGAGCAGCACCAACACCGCGATCAGGACGGCGCGCGCGCAAAGCACAGGACGGTCAGTTCTTGTCATCGCGCACACTCTCCTGGGTGAAGACGCGCCATTTCAGGCCCGCGTTGTAGCTGTCGTATTGGTCGTATTCGCCGACAAGCGACCATTTCCGGCCAAGCTTGTATTCAAACTGGTAGGTTTCCCGGCCCTGCTCCGACACCTGTGCGCCGGCGGAGATTTCCAGCCGGTCGCCGCCGCCGATGCCCAGATCCTGGAACACCCCGCGTCCGAGGTAGGCGCCGAACAGGGCCAACCGCTGGCCGCTGGACGCTGCCTCGGCCCCGCCCGGCGGCTGGCCGGTCATCACCATCAGCAGCACGGAGTCGGCGGGCAGTGCGGGCGTGGCGGAGAGCACGAGATTGGGACGCGGCAGCGATCCCGTCGCCTCCAGCCGCAACTGATAGTCGCGCTGCTGCGCCGTGGCGGTGAGGTTGAGGACGGCCTCAAAGGGATTCGCCTCGCTGAGACGGACGGTGCCCTGCTGCACCCGGAACGTCGCGAACGGAAACAGCACCTGGCCTTCATCGACGGTGAGGGCGCCCACGGCCCGCGGTTCGCCGAGCGTGCCGCCCAGTTGAAAACGGGCGGAGGCCGTGCCGGCGAAAACGGCCGTGCGGATCCGGATCACGCCGGGGCCGCGCACCGCGATATCCAGCGGCCAGTGGCGGAACGGTTCGGTCTCCACGGCAAAATAGGGCGGTCGCCGCGCGACCCCGCGCGGTCCGGTGGGCAGGAGGCGGTTGAGATTGGCGAGGACCAGGCAGTCGCGCAGCGTGATGGTGCCGGTGAGGTGCGTCACTCCCGTGCCGTCGGTCGTGGCGTGCAAATCGAGATCGTTGCGCACGAGCAAGCCGGTGTGGCGCACCAGTGGCAGGTTTGTGCCCTTGAGCCCAAGCGCGAGACGGGGCGCCGCGCCCGGAGCGAAGGTGACACTGCCGTCGACGGTGACCGGTTCGCCACCCAGCTTGCCGGCAAGTTGGCGCACCGTGAGAGTGCGGTCGGCGAGCGCCAGGTCCGCGTTAATCTCCTGCAGCGCGCCGAAGAAAGGAAGCGGGCGCGAAGCGACGTCCGTTAGGTGCAGTTCTCCCGAGAATTTTCCGCGCAGGAGTTCCACCTGGGCGCGGAGATGTCCCCGAGCTGCGACAAATTGCGGCGCGCGGCGCGCGAACGGAGCCAGATCGGCGTCGGGAATATCCAGCCGCCCTTCCGCCTCGCTCCAATCGATCGCCGCCGGCTCGCGCCACAACTGTCGCCAGCGGGCTTCGTTCATCGGCAGCTTCCCTTCGGCCGACACGGCCTGGCCGTCGAGGTTGGCGGCAAATTTCGTGAGCGTCACGTGCGCACTGTCAAACCGCAGGTCCAGAGCCAGGGCGGTGGCCTCGGGCAGGGGAAAATCCGGCCTAAACTTGGTGAGACTCAGCTTGTCCGCTCCGAGCCGAAGTTCGCCGGTCGGCTGGTGTAGCGTGCCTTGGAGTTTAAATTGCGCTACCGGCCGCGTGAGCTGCACGCCGGTGGCGGCGGCGAGCGCCGTCCACAAGGGCGAATCCGGCTCGGTGGTGCCGGTAAATTCCAGCGGTGCTTCGGCATCGAGCCGCCAACGGGGCTCCGGTTGCATCACCCACGACAGCGGCAGTCGGCCGGTGGCCTGCGTGAGCACGCGGTCGCCATCCATGACGGTCAGTTCCTTGAGGCGCACGCCTTGCGCGTCACCGCTCGCGACTAATCTCACCTGAGCCGGTTGCGGCGTCATGGCGATCTGTGCCGTGAGCGTGGTGTCGAAATTCAGCACGCCATCCGCCACGCGCCCGGTGGCCGCCAGTGTGTGTAACTGCCAGACGGGACCCGGAACCGTCACCCAATCTTGCAGCCACGCGGAGTCGAAACCAGAGGTGCTGAGATTGAAGAATCCTTCCGGCCCGCCTTGGCCTTTGAGCGTCAATCCGCCAGCCGCGCCGGCGAGTTGCAGATCGTTGAGTCGCCAGCCTGGCGACCAAACCAACCGCGCGGGCGTGACGAGCGACCAGACGGGAGTGTCGCCGGTTGTAAGCCTGAGTTGTGTCATCTGCAGGCCGTGGCGATCGAGCGCGCCAGCCAGTTCGAGGGCGGAACGACCGGCCGTGACGCGCGAGGAGAGGATATCCGTATGAGCGCCCTCCCCTCGCCATGAAGCTTCCACCGCCAGCGAATGCAGCGGTGACCAGGTCGCGTCCGTGAGCTTGAGCGATCCGGCGTGGCGCGGCGCGGCGAGCGGTCCCTCGGCGGTCGCGGCGATCTCCGCCGTCGTCCACGTGCTGCCGGCCGGCAGCCAGCGGGCGAACCAGGCGGGTGTGACGGTCGCCTCCAGCGCGACGTCGGTCAGTTCGCGAGTCTGCGCATTCACGGCGCCGTGGGCCCGCAGCCGGCTGGTTTTGTCCAGTTGCACATCGAGAGCGGTCAGCTCCAACTTTGGCCAGAGGAGTTCGCCACGAGCGGTCGCGGAGAGGATGGAAAAATCCTGCACGGCGACATCGGTGAACTTGAGGTCGAAGTGCTGCGGCGTGGCGGCGCTGGCGCCGTTCACGCTCACGGTGCCCGCCACCTGACCGCGCGCTTCGAACCACGGCAGTTTGGCCAGATCCGCGTGCACGGTGAGCTGCGCCGCGGCGGCGGTGGGCGGATGGTCGAGACTGAAAGTCACCGGTGCCGTCAGGGTCGCCGTGGCGAAAGGTGCATCCACCGCCAAGGCGGTCAGCGTCAACTCGCGAAGCGTGCCGTGGGCGGCGGCGCGGGCGGTGAATGACGGAGCCTTCGTTTTGGAATCCGCCGCCGGTTCGGCGCGGGCATCGAGCGAAAAGTCCCACGTCCCTTCATGCCAGACCAGCCGGGCGTCGCCGCGCACCTGTGCATAAGGTTCACCCAACCGGACGCGCGCGGCGGGCAGTTGCCACTGCGTCGCGCCGGCGCTGGCATCGGCAGGCAGCCAGCCGCGCGCGGGGAAACGAGCGGACAGTTCCAGCGGTTGATCCCACACCGCGGCCGTGCCCTTGATTTCCGCTCCGGTCCACACGAGTTGCAGCCGGGCGCCGTTGCCGGCGGTGTGCGCCACGAGAGTGGCCGTGCCGTCCGCGGCAAATTTGACGGCAAAGGCGATCACGTGTCTCGCCACGTGCAATTTTTCGACGGTGAGAACACCATCGCGCCAGTCAGCCGATCCGATGGTCAAGTCCGGTCCGAGGCCGTGGAGTGAGCCCGTTTGCACCTGGGCGCGGGGCAACCAACGAAGCAGGTGCGGCCCGATCAGGCGCAGCGCGGCCTGAAGATCCGGCACACCGGCGAGAGAAGCGTGAACGGCGGCGGCCCCTGCGGCGGAACGGCCGGGATTGTCCGAGAACCGGGCGGACAAGTCGGTGATCAGGAGAACGGGTTCACGTCCGCGCAGCCTTTGCCCGAGCCAGACCAGGGGCGTGAGGAATTGCACTTCCCCGGCGGTGCCACTCCAACCCGCGCGTTGATAGCTCACGTCGTGCAGCCGAAAATGCGCATATCCCGCCCGCGCGTAGCGGTCGAAAGTGACGCCTTGCGCCCGCAGCGCCGGCCGCAACACGGCGCCCAACCACCACGGGAGCGAACCGAGAAGCGCACCCAGGGCGGCGAGCAAAAACAACAGGGCTTTCAACCACCGGGACATAAGACGCTAGACCTGCTTCCCCAGCTTGGGTGCCGGGCCAATATCGGACGTGGATTCCGCCGGTGGTTTTTCGCCCGCCCCCAAGTGCCAACGCTGGTTGCGCCGGTCCAGGATGTGACCGACTGCTTGCTTTAACTTCTCGGCGGCGCCAGCGAGGGCTCGGTGAGTGGTCTCCGCCTCATCGGTGACGGCGATGAGCTGAAGCCCTTCAAGGCGCGCTTCCATCAGACAACGCTTGTCCTTGCTGCCGCCCTTCTCGCCGTTCGCGTCGCTCAGGTGGACCTCCACGCGGGTGATATGCTCCGCCAGATGGCTGAGCGCGGTCTCCACGACGGACTCGGCATGCCGGCTCGTTGCTTCGTGACCGTCGATGTTGCGGCCGGTGTTGATCTGTATTTTCATAAGAGTGGAAATTGGCCGAACGTGCTGGGCAATCGCGCGGCGGATTGTTTCATACTGGCTTGCCCGCGCTGCTCGCGTCCCACTGCCAGTCCCGGATTTCGGGGAGGTCCCGGCCGTGCTGGTTGATGTAATGCCGGTGTTCGATCAGCTTGGCCTGGAGCCGCCGCTTCAGTGCGAGGCCCTTCTCGCCGGTCTGCGGCAAGCGGCCGATGGTGTCCATCACGAGGTGGAACCGGTCGAGGTCGTTCAGCACCGTCATGTCGAAAGGCGTGGTGATCGTGCCCTCCTCCTTGTAACCGCGGACGTGGATGTTGGCGTGGTTGGTGCGACGGTAGGTCAGACGGTGGATCAACCACGGATAGGCGTGGAAGGCGAAGATCACCGGCTTGTCCGTGGTGAAGAGCGCGTCGAAGTCCGCATCGCTCAACCCGTGCGGGTGCTCCTTCGGCGGTTGCAGCTTCATCAGGTCGACGACGTTGACCACGCGAACCCGCAACTCGGGCAGGTGTTTCCGTAGGAAGGAGACGGCGGCGAGCGTCTCGAGCGTCGGCACGTCGCCGCAGCAGGCCATGACCACGTCGGGCGCCACGCCGGGATCCTTCGCGAGTTCAGGACTGCCGGCCCAATGCCACATGCCGATGCCCGCGGTGCAATGCGTCACGGCGGCGTCCATCGTCAGCCATTGTGGCGCCGGGTGTTTGCCCGCGACGACGACGTTGACGTAGTGCCGGCTGCGCAGGCAGTGGTCCATCACCGACAGCAGGCAGTTCGCATCCGGCGGCAGGTAGACGCGCACGACCGACGCCTTCTTGTTCACGACGTGGTCGATGAAACCGGGGTCCTGGTGTGTGAAGCCGTTGTGGTCCTGCCGCCAGACATGCGAGGCGAGCAGGTAGTTCAGCGAGGCGATCTCCTTTCGCCACGGCAGACGCGCCGTGACCTTCAGCCACTTGGCGTGCTGGTTGAACATCGAATCGATGATGTGGATGAACGCCTCGTAGCAGTTGTAGAGCCCGTGCCGGCCGGTGAGCAGGTAGCCCTCGAGCCAGCCCTCGCACTGGTGCTCGCTGAGCATTTCCATCACCCGTCCCTTGGGGGCGAGAAATTCGTCGTTTGGTTTCGTCGTGGTGTCCCATTGGCGGTTGGTCGCCTCAAAAAGCGCTTCCAAGCCGTTGGAAAGCGTCTCGTCTGGACCGAAGACCCGGAAATTCCGCTGTGCCTGGTTCAATTTCACCACGTCGCGCAGGAACGGCCCGAGCACGTGCGTGTCGCCGATACCGGGTGCGCCCGGCGCGGGCACGTCCGCGGCGTAAGTGCGGAAATCCGGCAGCTGCAGATCGTGCAACAGCAGGCCGCCGTTGGCGTGGGGATTCGCGCCCATGCGTCGCTCACCCTTCGGGGCGAGATCGGCCAGTTCCGGTTTCAACCGGCCCGCCGCATCGAAAAGCTCCTCCGGCCGATAGCTGCGCAACCATTCCGCCAGCAGCTGGAGGTGCTCGGGATGCGCGGCCGGGTGGAGCGGCACCTGGTGCGCCCGAAACGTGCCTTCGACCTGCTGGCCGTCGACGATCTTGGGCCCGGTCCAGCCCTTGGGGGAATTGAGGACGATCATCGGCCAGCGCGGGCGCGCGAAGTTGCCGAATTCGCGGGCGTCCTTTTGAATCCGCCTGATCTCCTCGACCGCGACGTCGAGCGCCGTCGCCATCGCGTCGTGCATCAGGGTGGGCTCGCTGCCTTCGACAAAAATCGGCGTCCACCCGTAGCCGCGCAGCAACTGGTCCAGCTCCTCATGCGTGATACGGGCAAGGACGGTCGGGTTGGAAATCTTGTAGCCGTTGAGGTGCAGAATCGGCAGCACCACGCCATCGGTGATCGGATCGAGAAACTTGTTCGAGTGCCAGGCGGTGGCCAGCGGGCCGGTCTCGGCCTCGCCGTCGCCGACGACGCAGGCGACGATGAGCCCCGGATTGTCGAACACCGCGCCGAAAGAGTGGCTGAGCGAATAGCCCAGTTCACCGCCCTCGTGGATCGAGCCGGGCGTTTCCGGCGAAACGTGACTCGGAATGCCGCCGGGAAAGGAAAACTGGAGGAAGAGCTTTTGCAGCCCGGCTTCGTCCTGCGTGATGTCCGGATAGATCTCGCTGTAGGTGCCCTCGAGGTAGGTGTTGCCCACGATGGCCGGGCCGCCGTGCCCGGGACCGGAGACATAGATCATGTCGAGGTCGTATTTTTTGATAACCCGGTTCAGGTGCGCATAAATGAAGTTCTGTCCGGGCGTCGTGCCCCAGTGGCCCAGCAACATGTGCTTCACATCCGTGAGCAGCAGCGGCCGCTTCAGCAGCGGATTGGCGGAGAGATAAATCTGGCCGACCGCGAGGTAGTTCGCGGCGCGCCAGTAGGCGTCCAGCTGGTGGAGAAGTTCCGGTGAAAGCGTGCAGGTATTCATGATTGCGCAAGGGTGCCACCGGCCCGCCAACCACAGCCGCAGAACACTGCCGGCGGTTCAACCGTGGACCGAAAACCATCCGGTCAGGAAAGCGGCATCCTATTTCGATTTGTCCCCGATGAGTTGATCGAGAGCCACACCCTCCTGGCCGGTCGCCTTCTCGGCCTGATCCTTGAGCAGCTCCAGCTCCCGGCTTTTGGCCGGGAGTCGGTCGAATGTCTTCAGATCCCGGAGAAGATCCTTTTCGGCCTTGTGCGGTTCTGGGGGCATGGGTCGGGTGATCGCGTTCAGTTTTCCAGAGCGAAGCCGACCTTGATGGTCACCTGCCAGTGGTGAATCTTGCCCTTGGCGATGTTGCCGCGCGTGTCGACGACCTGAAACCAGCAGAGGTTCTTGAGGGTTTTGTTGGCACGCTTGACGGCCCGGGCGACGGCGTCCTCGACGGACGTGGCCGAGGTGCCGGTGAGTTCGATGATTTTGTAGACGTTGTCTTTCATGTTCTGTGCCCCCCGGGCCCGCGTGGTGGCGGGCCAGGCGGGTTGGTTTATTTGCAGCCGCAGTCGGCGCAGGATTCCTTGACCGCCTTTTCGATCGCCTCGCGAGTTTCGCCCGTGCGTTTCTGGATCCGGCCCAGCAGTTCGTCGGACATACCGTCCGCGAATTTGAGATCGTCGTCGGTGAGCGAGGCCCACTTCTGTTTCAACTTGCCCTTGGTGATGTTCCAGTCGCCCGTGATTTCGAGTTTGTTCATGATGATTTGGTTTTCGTGATGATTCGCCGCCGGAGTGGCGGCAAAAGTGGTTGTTTTCGCGGAGTCTAGTCCGCCACCGGCGTGATATTCGGCAACGGGTTCGGTGACTCGATAGTCCCGGACCGACCGCCATAGTGGGCTGACAGCGGCGGCTTGACGATGGGGTGCTACCCTACCGCAATTCCGCCAGGCCAAGCGTGCGGCACACCGAGCGGGCGATCATCAATTCCTCGTTGGTGCGGATGACGCGCACCTTGACCCGGCTGGTGTGTGCGGAAATCATTGCGGCATTCTTCGCGTTGCCCTTCGGGTTGAGCTCGAGGCCGAGAAACCCGAGGCCGGCGCAGATGCGCGCCCGGATGACCGGCGCGTTTTCACCGATGCCGCCGGCGAAGACGAGCGTGTCGAGTCCGCCCAGCGCCGCAGCGTAGGCGCCGATCCATTTTTTCGCCTGATAGCAAAACAGCGCGATCGCTTCCGCCGCCCGCTCATCCCGGGCCTCCCGCGCGAGCAGGTCGCGCACGTCGGAGCTCGTTCCGGAAACACCCAGCAAGCCGGAGGCGTGGTTCACCATCTGCTCGAATTCCGCCGGCGTCATCTTTTCCCGCCGGGCGAGAAACGACAGCAGCCCCGGATCCAGATCGCCGGCGCGCGTGCTCATGACGAGGCCGGCCGCGGGGGTGAAACCCATGCTCGTGTCGATGCTCCCGCCCCGGCGCACAGCGGCGAGGCTGGCACCGTTGCCCAGATGGGCGAGGATCACCCGGCCCTTGGCGGCAGCGGGATCGAGCCGGCCCAGCTCTTCCATCAGATACGCGTAAGACAGACCGTGAAAGCCGTAGCGCTCGACGCCCTGCGCAGCATAGCGGCGCGGAATCGGCAGCAATCTCGCCACGCGCGGCATCGTGCGATGAAACGCCGTATCGAAGCACGCCACCTGCGGCAGACGAGGATGTCGTTGCCGCATGAGCTCGATCAATTCGATCTCCCGCGGCAAGTGGTCGGGATCATACGGCGTGAGGCGGTGCAGTTCCGCGAGCAAGCGCGGCGTGATCCGTTCCGGCTCGGCGTGCTTCATCCCATGCACGACGCGGTGACCAATGGCCTTGAGCGCGGCGAAAACCGGCTGCTGCTCCAGCCAGTCCAGCAAGAACCCGGCCGCTGTCCGATGATCGGAGGCGGCCAAGCCGCGAGCGACCGGCGGTTTTGCCGCCGGACTCGCGACGGTCAGATTCGTGCCACGCGAGCCGATGCGATCGATCTTCCCCGCCAGCCGCAGCCGCGGGGCGGGGCCGCGCTCATACACGGCGAACCGGATGCTCGACGAACCGCCGTTGAGGGTCAGCACACAGGGCAACCCGGAGGCCGCCCCGCGGCTGCGGCGGGGTTGCCCATCCGGACGCAAAATATTCTTCGTCACGTCGCACGATGCCGGACGACCGGCCCCGGCACAATGGGGTGAACCATGCACGCACCGCGGCCCTCGGGCCGGAGGGAACTCCGCCGGCCACGACCGGACGCCGGTCCGGCCCAGGGCGGGTTTCACCCCATGGCCGCCGCCGCGAATTTCCGTCAATCTGTGCCGCCCAAGCAACGGCACTTAGCCCACCCATCCCATGGCCCGCATTCTCCTGATCGATGACGACGATGCCGTGCGGACGATGGTGGGACTGGCGCTGACCAATTCCGGACACACAGTGGTCGAAGCTCGCGACGGTCAGGAAGGACTGGAGCTATTCCCCGCCACCGCCGCCGATCTGGTGATTACGGACATAACCATGCCAAAAAAGAGCGGACTCGAGGTCGTGCGGACACTGCGGGAAAGACAGCCGACCGTGAAAGTCATCGCGATGTCCGGCGACGGGCGGATCGCCGCGGAGCATCCGCTTGATATCGCCCGGCGGCTGGGTGCGGTCAGGGTGCTCGCCAAGCCCTTTTCCTGCGTCACGCTGATGGAGGCCATCAACGACGTGCTGCCGGATAGCACCGCGGACGCCATCGGCGGCTGACCATCGCCTGGCATCCTCATGCCCGTCACATTTCAGGATTATTATCAGACCCTGGGCGTGACGCGCACCGCGACGGCCGAGGACATCAAGCAGGCGTTCCGCCAGCTCGCGCGAGTCCACCACCCCGACGTGGCCAAAAACAAGATCACGGGCGAAGCGAAGTTCAAGGAGATCAACGAGGCCTACGAGGTGCTCGGCGATCCGGAGAAACGGAAGCGTTACGACGAACTGGGGCCGAACTGGCAGGAGAATGGCCCGGGGCCGAGCGACCGCGCGACCGCGCCCGGCGGCGGGCCTGATTTCGAATTCACCGGCACCGGCTTCAGCGACTTCTTCGAATCGTTCTTCAGCGGCCGGCAGGGCGGGTTTGCTTCCTCCCGCGGTTTCGCGAACCGAGGACGCGGGGAAACCGAATTTCCCCAGCCCGGCCGCGACATCGAGGCCGATCTGCTCGTCACCCTGGAGGAGGTCCTGCGCGGGTCGCAGCGCAAAGTCACCTTGCGTCGCCCCGGCATGGATGGCGCGGCGGAACGCACGAACACCTACCAGGTGCGCATCCCGCCCGGCATGCGCGAAGGCCAGCGCATTCGTCTCGCCGGCCAGGGCGGCCCGGGGCACGGCGGCGCCTCCGCGGGCGACCTCTACCTGCGCGTGCGCTATGCGCGCCACCCCGATCTCCGCGTGCAGGGCGACGACATCCATTGCGACCTCGATCTCGCCCCGTGGGAAGCGGTCCTCGGCGTGAAAGCGAAAATTTCGACGCTCGCTAACGCCACGATCCTCCGCGTGCCGCCCGGCACGACCGCCGGCACCCAACTGCGCGTGCGCGGCCAGGGGCTCCCGCGCGAAGACGGCACCCGCGGCGATCTCTACGCCACTGTGCGCCTGCAGGTGCCGCCCGCGGTCACTGGCGAGGAGCGCGTCCTCTGGGAAAAGCTGGCCGCCACGGCCACTTTCCATCCCCGCAATCCATCATGACCAACTTCATCTTCTATCATAATCCCACGCTGACGCTGGTCTGTCTGCCGGTGGAAACGCCCCCGGTCCATTCGCTGGCAACCGCCGCCCGGCTCTGCGGCGTGCATCCGGACCTGCTCCGGCATTACTGCCAGCTCGGTCTGCTCGGCCCCGCGCGAGCGGATTCGGAATGCGACCCGACTTTCGACGACAACGCGCTCTACGAGGTGCGCCGCATCGAACACTATCGGCACCACCACGGCGTCAACCGGCAGGCGTTGCCGCACCTGTGCGCGTCGTGGCGCGAAATCGAGCGCCTGCAATCCGAGATCCGCTTCCTGCGCGGCACATGAGGGATCACCTGCCGGCAGACGAGCTCGCAGCCGGGTTTCACCCCATTCCCGAAGCCGGGCCAGGCGCCTAAACTCATCGCGCACGTCGGATCACATCGGTCCGGCCACGCAAAATCTCCATGAACAAGAAATCCCAACTCCTCGCCGGTGCGGTCATCGCCGGCACCCTCTCGCTCTCCGCCTGGGCCCAGTCCCCGGCCGGCGCCACCTCCAAGCCCATGGGCAAGGAGAAGACTTCGAACAATTTTGTCCAATACGAGATCAAGAACCTGCAGGATGAAAGCCTCGGCCAGGTCACCGACCTGGGTATCGATCTCGTCTACGGTCGCATCGTCGAGGTGCTGGTCGAATCCGCCGGCTCGCTCGACGTCGGCAACAAGATCGTGGCCGTGCCGCCGCTGGCGCTGCGACTCGATCCGACCGGCAAGGTCTACCGGCTCGACGTCAGCACCGCAGTGTTCAAGAGCGCCGCCGCCATCGATGTCACCCAGTGGGAGGACGCCGGTCGCAGCGACCGCGTCGCCGACGCCTACCGCCATTTCGGCCAGGTGCCCTATTTCCTGGAGGAAGGCGACACGGCCAGCAAGACGGCCAGCCGGCCCAAGGTGCTGCTCGGCTACGTCGAACGCTGCAACAAGCTGCTGGGGATGCCCGTCGGCAACTATCAGAATGAGGAATTCGGCAAGGTGTGGTCCATGACGCTGGATATCCCGAAGGGACGAATCCTCAATGTCATCATCCTGGCCCCGGGCAATTTCAAGACGAAGAGCATCGTTCCCGCGATGGCCCTCAGCTTCAACGCCCAGCGCGACGCGCTCCTGCTGGACGACACCAAGGAGGAGTTTGCGGACGAGCCGCGCTACGTCTACACGGCGGCGGCCTACGGCAACGAGGCCTATTCCCACCAGGAGTCCTACAAGGGTCCGCGCACGAACGTCGCGCTGGAGCAGGGCAACAGCTACCGGGACATTGACCGGACGGCGCAAATCTACCGGGGGATCCGCGCCGCGAAAATCAACGGCCGGCATGTCGAACTCGGCACCCTCAACGGTCGCGTGACCTTGCGCGGCTGGGCTTACAGCGCGGAGGACAAGCGCCGGATCGGCGAGATTGCCATCGCCGCCTCCACCCTCGAACTCGTGGACAACCAGATTACGGTGGGCAAGCCCATCGCGAGCAGTTGATCCGCCCGGAATCCAGTCACGGACCAACCATGGCAACCTTCGCCGAGCTGTATTGCGCAAAAACCGGTTGTGCGCCGCAGGAGTTCCGCCAGAGGATTTTCTGGCGGACGCTGCACCGGCACGCGGTGCTGCTCGCGCCGCTGCTGCTGGTCAGCGACTATTTCGACTCCGACCGCAGTTTGATCGACGCCTGCGCGGGTGCCACCCGCATGCGACAGATCAATGAGGAGATCCGGAACCATCCGGTTTATCCGCGCCATGGCCAGTGGCTCCACCGGCACGCCAACCTCCGGATTTCAACGCGCCGCCTGCACCACCTCGCCGCGCAATACCTCGCCCGGCCGAAGTCCGCCGCGTAAACGGGAGCATGGATCGCCACGCCCTCCTGCGGAAAGCATGCGACGACAACGGGCGGTGTGAAATGTCCGGATGCGCGGCTCTCCCATCGGCCGGGAACGGCATCAATTCAACTTATTGCGGATTGCATAATAGCCTGACGGGTAGGGCGCACCGGCCCGGTTCGCCGCGGCGGAGCGGGCCGCTCCGCCCTACCACCGGCAACGTAACGTCAGTCTATTGAGCGAGACTCAACAGTGCCTATCCGAATATCGATTCAGGCGTAGCGGCGTTATTCGGATAGACTCTTAACCTGCGCCAGCTCGGATGTATTATTACCCTATGAAGCCGGATCCAGAGCGGCGGCGCGGCGCGCCGGGAGGGTGGTATAGCGAAGTATGAAATGGCCAGAATCCGACTGCTTCCTGGAACCGAGCCCGGGGAATGCCCCGGGATTTCAAACGGGATTCGCCCCACCGATCCGGAGCTGCGCCCGCAGGAGCGCGGCGGCTTTTTCATGTTGTGCGATCATGCTCACGATGAATGCCGCGGTGCCTTGCACACTCAGCCGCTCGCCCTGCAGCTGTTCGATCATCTCCTCATTCAAGGCCAGCAATTCGGCGAGCACGTGATCCGGGCAACGGCCGGGATTTTGCGCGGAGCCCGGGAACGGCTCCACCGGCAGGATATGGTCCGTCGGGGCCGCGTGAAAAACCCGGTGCACGGGTTCGCCCGCATCGGTCATGGCGGGCGGCTTGGTCATGGTGGAGTCTAGGCGTGCACGGCCGCACCCCGCGAACGCCGGCGGACGATCACGACGGCCAGGGTCAGCATGCCGGCGAGGAGCGCATACGTCGAGGGCTCGGGAATCGCCGCCGGGATTACATTCCCCAGGCCGTCATAGGCCAACCCGCCGCTGTAACCTGAGTTCGCCGCCACAAAATCGATGGTGTTGTTCGAGAGCGTCATCGTGTTTGCGCCTCCCGTAAGCAAGCGGCCGTGGTTGATGGTGGAGGCATCGCCCAGGAGGAAGGTCGAACCGCCGAGCACGTTGCCCTCGAAGGTGGTGTTCGCGCCGAACGTCGTGCTGGTCCCCACCTGCCAGAACACGCCGTCATTGAGAACGCTGTTTGCCGCCAGATTGGCGAAGACCACGCTCGAGCCGGCTGCCGTGTCGAAGGTGCTGCCGATCTTGAACACCCACACCGCGTTGTCCTGATTCTGGGCGTCGAGCGTCAAGATGCCGGTCAATTGGGCCGTCGAAGTGAAATTATACACGCCCGGGGTGAGCACGGTTGCGCCCGCAGTCGTGCCCAGGATTTTCCCGGTCAGATCCACCGTCGTCGTCATGCCGGCCAGCCCGTTGAAGGCCTTGGTGAAATCGGTTTGATTCTGTCCGGTCAAGGCGCCGGGAGTGGAGGGTCCCGTCGCGCCATTGAGGAGGTAGGTGGCGGCCTGGCTGCCTGCGATGGTGCCGGCCGCAGCCAGACCGCCGGTGATACTGGTGCCGGCGGTCGTGCCGTTGATGGTCACGGTCGAGCCGGCCATGACGCCGTAGCTGCCGGTCGTGCCGAGGATGGTTTGCGCCCGGACGGAAGGAGCGAGCAACAGGCAGGAGGCGGTCAACAAAGAGAGGTGCTTGATATTCATGTCTCCGGCGAGGATAGGCAGTGCGTAGCCCCCGCTCTATGGGGTCTAACCCTACCCCCACCTAGCGCGGGGGCGTCTCGCCGCGAGAATCGGTTCTCCGGTCAGATGATCGTCAGCTGGACCACGTTCTCGATCACGCCCGACGAGATCGCGTAGCGGGTGAGGCCGGCGGTGTCGTGGATGTTGAGCTTGTCCATCAGGTGCTGCCGGTGTTTCTCGACCGTCTTGATGCTGATGCCGAGCTGCGACGCGACCTGCTTGTTGGCCAAACCCTCGGCCACCAGTTGCAACACCTCGGACTCGCGGGAGGTCAGGCGGCCGCTGTTGGTCTTGACCATCCCCTCGCGATCCCGCGGCTTGTCCGGATCGTGGCGCAGGCGCTTCATGATCGAGGGACTGAAAAACCGGCGGCCCGCGGCGACTTCGCGAATCGCCTTGGTCAGAATCTCGGCGGACGTCTGCTTCTCCAGAAAACCGACGACCCCCGCCTCGTTCATGCGCTCGACATAGATGTCGTCGCTGTGGGCGGAAAGGATGACCACCTTGGCAGCCGGATTGGCGGCGAGGATCTGCCGCGTGGCCTCCAGGCCGTTGAGCTCCGGCATGGCGATGTCCATCAGGATGACCTCGGGCCGGAGCGTGCGCGCCATCGCGACGGCCTCGCGGCCGGTGCGGGCCTCCCCGACCATCTTGAAGCTGCCATCCGCGTTCAACAGCGCGCAGAGGCCTTGTCGCACAATGGCATGATCCTCGGCCAGCATGACGGTGATTTGTTTGGTGGTGGTCATTTGTTTGTTTTCTCCCGGGTGAATGGAATTTCCGCCCGCACGGTCGTGCCTTGGCCGGGCGTGGATTCGATGGTCAGGCTGCCGCCGACCATTTCGATCCGCTCCCGCATGCCGACCAGGCCGAGCCGCTTGTTGCCCTTGGCCCCGAGGACTTTTCTAACGGGAAAGGATTTACCGTTGTCACTGATCTCCATGCGGATCGCGTCGGGGATTTTGGTGATGTCCAGCCTGACCCGGGAGGCGCGCGCATGGCGGGCGACATTGGCGAGCGCTTCCTGCGCCACGCGGAACAGCACGGTCCGTTTGTCGCTGTCCAACTCCTCGACCCGGCCGTAGGCGGTCAGCCGGATTTTGAGTTTTTTCCGCTCCGCCAGGTTTTCACAGCAGGCATGGAGCGCCGGGATCAGGCCGAGGTCGTCGAGCACCGCGGGCCGCAGGTCGCGAGCGAACCGGTGCACCGCGTCGACCGAATGTTCCACCAACCGCTGGGTGTTGGCGATCTTGTCCTTCACATGACGGATGTCCGGGGAGTTGCCGTGGATCAGGGCCGACAGCTCGACATTGATGCCGACCAGCGTCTGCACGACCTCGTCGTGCAGCTCGCGGCTGATCTTCTTCCGCTCCTCTTCCTGGGCCGTCAGGATCTGGCGGGTCAGGTGGCGGAGCTTCTTTTGCATTTCCTGCGACGCCACCAACAGGGTCCGGTTCTCTGCCTGACTCAGGCGGACCGTGTGCAGGGAGGTTTCCAGCCGCCGGTTCGTGGCGGTCAGTTGGGCGGTGCGCTTGGCCACCTTCCCTTCGAGCTGGCCGGCATGCCGCGACAATTGGACCTCGGCCTTGAACAACGCCTCTTCGTTCTTCTTGCGCTCGGTGATGTCTTGAATCCCCAGCAGGATCTTCTCCCGGTGTCCGGGGTCCTGACTCAGCATTCGGGCGTTGAGGAGGAAGATACGGCGGCCGGTCTTCTTGACGCGGTGCGTGACCTCGAAGTTGTCGAAGGTGGTGTGCCGGGGCAGGATTTCCAGCAGGAGAGAGCGCAGGCGGGGGCTTTCCCAACGCCCCCGGTCGATCTCGAACAACCGGCGGCCCGTCACTTCGGCAGCGGCCAGCCGGAAGGTGGTCAAAAAGGTCTCGTTGACCTTCTGCACGCGCAGCTCGCCGTCGAGGATCAGGAGCGGATCGCGCACGGTGTTGATGACGGACTCGGCAAAATCGCGGGCCTGCGTGACCTCGTGCTCGGCCTTCTTGCTCGCGTTGATGTCCACCAGCATGAACACGGCGCCATCCACCTTGTTGTCGATGGTCAGGTAGGGGCGCACGCGCAGCGAATACCAGCGGCCGTCCTTGTCCTGAACCTCGCGCTCGCATTCGCGCACGTTGGTGATGACCCCGGTGATGAGCGCCTCCAGATCGGCCAACGCAAGATTGTGGCGGACCCCGAGGATGGAGCGCCCGAGATCGCTCGGCAGAAGGTTGAACTGATTCTCGGCCTGCGAGCTGAAACGGCGGATGGTCAGATCGCGCCCGAGGAGCACGACGACCAGCTTGGTCGAGGTCTGGAGATTGGTCAGGTCGCTGTTCAACCGGTTGAGCTCGATGTTCCGGCTGGCCATCTCCTCGTTGACGGTCGTCAGCTCCTCGTTGGTGGACTCCAGCTCCTCCTTGGAAGTTTCCAGTTCCTCGTTGAGGCTCTGCAGTTCCTCGTTGGCGGACTGGCCTTCTTCGTGGGACGCCTGAAGCTCCTCGTAGGCGGCCTCCTGATGCTCCTGCACGGATTGCAGGTAATCGCGCGCTTCGGCGAGATCCCGCTCCAAGGCAGCGATGCGGCCCGATTCCTCATTCTTGGTCACGGCACCCGCCGGACTGGCCGCCCCGCCGGGCAGGTTCGAGGGCGGCACACTCGCCCGCCGGGCCGGATCCTCGAACAAGACCAGGTAGCGACGCTCCTTGAGATTCTTCAGGGGAACGACCTCGAGATTCACCACGTGAGATTGCCCGTTCGACAAGAACGGCACATTTTCCCGGCGCACGATGCCGTCTTCCTTCTTCACCCGGTTGATCACCGTGCGCAGCGGCAGCGGCAGACCCTCGCGGGCCATTTTCAGCAGGTCGAAGGTCGCCTTGCCGGTGGGGGGCTCGAGATACGCCCCGGTCGGTCCGCGGAACTGGAGGATGCGCAGATCGGCATCGATGAGCACGCTGGGCGGGGCGAACTGGTTGAGCGTGACGCGGTCCGCCTCGCGCTCGGCGTTGAGTTCGACGAGGAAGGTTTCCGGTGCTCCGCCCCGGGACGCGGCCGGGGCCAGGGACACAAGGGGAGCCGGGCCGGGCAAAGGGTGCGAACCCCGCTCGCCCCACAGCGGCAGTTGAACCGCCAAGGTGGTTGCAGCCTTCTTCGCAAAGACCTTCTGTTTCTTGTCCACCGGCGCAAACAGGTTGGTAAAGGGGCCGACCGCTTCCGACGCGCCCAGGAACAGGAAGCCCTCCGGTTTCAGGGCGTAATGCATGGCCGGGATCACCTTTTTTTGCAGGCTCGGGTCAAGATAGATCATCACGTTGCGGCAACTGATGAGGTCCATGCGCGAGAAAGGCGGATCGCTGATGAGATTGTGCCGGGCGAAGACCACCTGCTCGCGCAGGGCCTTGATGACCCGGTAGCCGCCCTCCTCCTCGACAAAAAACCGTCGCCGCCGCTCCGGGGAGACGTCATGCAGCAGGCTCTTCGCGTAGAGCCCGTGGCGGGCCTTCTCCAGATTCGCCTCGTTGAGGTCGGTGGCGAACACCTGGAGTTTGCGCGCCTGCGGGATTTTTTCCGCCGCCTCGACATAGGCCATGGCGAGAGAATAGGCCTCCTGCCCGGTGGAGCAGCCGAGCACCCAGACGCGCAACGCCTCGTCGCTCCGCGCCTGCAACAGCGGGGCGAAAACCCGCTGCTTCAGCACGGCGAAGGCGTCCGCGTTCCGGAAAAAACTGGTCACGTTGATGAGCGCATCGACGTAAAGGTTGTCGAGTTCCTTGGTGTTGCCCCGCAGGAACTCGGCGTATTGGGCCAGCGTGTCCTGCCGGCTCAGGACCGTGCGCCGCGTGATGCGCCGGTGGATGGTGGTATTTTTGTAGAGGGAGAAATCCACGCCGCTATGATTGCGCAGCTGGAGGAGGATTTTCCGGTAGGCATTTTGGTCGGCCGTGCTGTCCGCCTCCCCCTCGCCCGGCTGCGCGTCGAGCCCCGGGCTTCCGGCCTGCTGCGCAGTCCGTTGGCGGGCGCTGGCCGAAGCCACCGCCGGGGACTTGCCCGCGACGAAGGGGTGTTTGGCGATCCACGCCAGCTCCTTGGCGATGTTCGCCGGCGAGAGCACGAAGTCCACGCAGCCGGCGGCCACCGCACTGTGCGGCATGGAGTCAAAGCGGGCCGAATCATCCTGCGCAAAGGTCAAGCCGCCCTCCGCCTTGATGGCCTCGAGGCCCAGCGTGCCGTCGGTCGCGCTGCCGGAGAGAATCACCCCGATGGCCCGCTCGCATTGGTCCCGCGCCAGGGCCTCGAGAAAATTGTCGATGGACCGCGGGGCGACGCGCTGCGGCGAGCGCGGCTGAAGTTGCAGCATGCCGCGGACGATGCCGAGGCTCGTGTTGGGGGGAATGATGTAAACGTGATTGGCCTTCACGCGCAGCTTGTTCGTGGCCTCGCGCACGGGCATCGCCGTGGTCCGCGCCAGCAGCTCGCTCAGCGCGCTGGCGTGCTGCGGATCGAGATGCTGCACCAGCACAAACCCGAAGCCCGTATCGGACGGCAGATGCTTCAGCAACTGCGTAAACGCCTCCAAACCGCCCGCCGAGGCGCCGACGCCGACGATGGGGCAGCCCGCGTCTGAGCGGGTCGCGCGAGGCACAGCCTCCTTTGAGAGGGTGCGCTGCAGCGGTCTTATTTTTCGCATAGTCTTCTGCATCTGTTCGTCGATCCGCTGCCGTTATCCTGGCAATTGCACGGGCTAGGTTTCATCCGGATAACGAAACTTCCGTCTCTCATGATTAAACACTGGCGCTCTATGAATAGCGATAAGGTAAAACCCTACCTGGGTTTTTAGGGTGAATTGACAAATTGTTTTGTCATTCTGAACGAAGTGAAGAATCCAGCGACCCAATCGGCGGCGGACATCCAGTTGGATTCTTCGCTACGCTTAAAATGACACGGACGAGTGATGCGAGGGCCTAAACGTTCCATGGGCGGCGCGATTCAGGCGGCGGCTTTCCCGATCGTGGTGTCGGTCGC